>Ga0207665_10000223_pt1 | contig 38647 bp, 43 predicted proteins | sample LARL112metaG_FD_184351 | JGI IMG/M metagenome (GOLD analysis project Ga0207665, IMG submission 184351) | Corn, switchgrass and miscanthus rhizosphere microbial communities from Kellogg Biological Station, Michigan, USA - LAR L11-2 metaG... | ecosystem: Host-associated > Plants > Roots >... | reverse complement strand
AACGGATTCGGCAGCGCACAATGTCTGCTTATGACCCAAGCGGACATGCCACTGAAGAACGTGTGTGCCCCTACAGAGCGATGGTTTATTGGCGCAGGATAGCGTCAGCTATCGCTCTGCCGACCTGTTGATCCAAGCTGGCAATTCCGTATTGGACCACTGTCCAACTCGATTTACGGCAGTTTTACGCTAATTTTCCGCACACAAAATTAGGCGTCCCCGTCAGCAGCATTTCTCTTTTGGAGAATGATCATGGCCGCACAATCTCAACGCAGTGTTTCCACCGCAGCCGAAGCTCATGCAATCCGACCGTTCCGCGTGAACGTTCCCGAAGCCGACCTCGCCGACTTGCGCAAACGCATCACCGCGACAAAGTGGCCTGATCGCGAACAGGTGAACGATGCAACACAAGGCGTCCAAATGGCGACGATGCAAAAGCTCGCGCAGTATTGGGCGAACGAACACGATTGGCGCAAGTGCGAAGCCAAGATCAATGCGCTGCCGAATTTCATTACCGAGATCGACGGGCTCGACATTCATTTCATTCATGTGCGTTCAAAGCATGAAAATGCGCTGCCGATGATCGTCACGCATGGCTGGCCTGGCTCGATCATCGAGCAGATGAAGATCATTGAGCCGTTGACGAATCCGACGGCGCACGGCGGGACAGCGGGCGATGCTTTCCATCTCGTGATTCCGTCACTGCCTGGTTACGGCTTCTCGGCCAAGCCGACGACACCCGGATGGAATCCCGTGACCATTGCGAAAGCGTGGGCAACGCTCATGCAACGTCTTGGATACACAAAATACGTGGCGCAAGGTGGCGACTGGGGCAATGCAATATCGGAAGTGATGGCTCTGCAGCAGCCACCAGGACTGCTCGGTATTCATACCAATATGGCTGCGACGGTTCCGCCCGATGTTTCCAAAGCGCTTGCCTCTGGCGGCCCGCCACCTGCGGGCCTTTCGCCAGAAGAAAAGCACGCGTGGGATGGACTGGATGATTTCTACAAAAACGGCCTGGGCTACGCCAATGAAATGGCGCTTCGTCCGCAGACGCTCTACGGAATCGCCGACTCGCCAATCGGCCTTGCTGGCTGGATACTTGATCACGACATTCGCAGCTACCAGATGATCGTTCGTGTTTTCGACGGCAAGCCTGAGGGGCTGACCCGTGACGACGTTCTCGACAACATCACGCTTTATTGGTTGACGAACACGGCGATCTCTTCGGCGCGTCTTTACTGGGACACGAAGCATAATTTACCGGCGGGCGGCTTTTTCGACGCGAGAGGCGTCAAGCTTCCGGTGGGCGTCAGCGCGTTTGCGGAGGAGATTTATCAGGCGCCAAAGAGCTGGTCGGAGAGGGCGTATGTGAAGCTCATCCACTACAGCAGTCACCCCAAGGGCACGCACTTCGCGGCCTGGGAACAGCCTGCGCTGTTTGTGTCCGATGTGCGTGCGACCTTCAAATCCTTGCGCTCGGCGTGACGTTGAGATGGCGCTCATCAGGCCGGTTGGACAGGCTTGAAGGGTCACTCTTGAGAGAACGAAGCCGAGAGGCTGTGCAATGAAAGTGAGCAAATTTCTACTTGGCGCAGTCCTTGTTATTGCGATCGGCGCACCGATCGCGGGCTTTGTGGGAGACATGAAATTGCCGCGCTCGTCGATACCCACGGGGGAACCGATCGGATTTTTCCACGGGCTTGGAAGTACTAAAGCGGCTAATCAATCGGGCCTTGCGTCTCTTGACCGCGCGGACGCGTGGCTCAATTCGCCTCCGCTCTCGGCATCGGCGTTGCGCGGGAAGGTTATCCTTGTCCATTTCTGGACGTACACCTGCATCAACTGGCTGCGCACGCAGTCCTACCTCCGCGCCTGGGCAGAGAAGTACAAGGACAAGGGACTGGTGGTCATCGGCGTCCATACCCCGGAATTCAGATTTGAGAAGAATCTCGACAACGTCCGCCGCGAGACCAAAGCGCTGCGAGTCGATTATCCCGTCGCGGTCGATAGCGAGTACGTCATTTGGCGTGCCTTCGATAACAATTACTGGCCTGCACAGTATTTCATCGATGCGCAGGGGCGCGTCCGGCACACGCATTTCGGGGAGGGCTCCTACGATCAATCGGAAATGGTCATTCAGCGCTTGCTGATGGAAGCCGGCGCCGATGGAATCGGCGACGGCCTGGTGACGGTCGAGCCGCGTGGCTTCGAAATTGCTGCCGATTGGGCCACGCTCAAGTCTCCGGAAAATTATGTCGGCTATGAACGCACCGAGGGCTTTGCGTCGCCCGGCGGGACCACCCGCGATGCGTCTCACACGTATGAGGTGCCGGCACGGCTATCGCCAAACAATTGGGCGCTATCCGGCGATTGGACGATAAAGCGCGACGCCGTTGAATTGAACAAGCCTAACGGCCGTATCGCGTACCGATTTCACGCGCGCGACGTTCATCTCGTCATGGGTCCGGCGACGCCGGGAACGTCGGTGAAGTTTCGCGTTTTGATCGACGGACAGCCGCCGGGAGCCGCGCACGGACTTGACGTCGACGAGCAAGGCGTCGGCACGGTGACAGAGCAACGACTGCACCAGTTGATCCGACAAACAGGGCCCATTGCCGATCGGCAATTTGAAATCGAGTTTTTTGGTTTGGGCGTGGAAGCCTTTTGCTTCACGTTCGGGTGAACCGGCGAAAACAGGCACGGCGGAGTTCCAGGTTGGTCCTTGGTCCAACTCGATCTCGCCTTCGCGAATTCACATCATAGCGTATTATCAATTTGAAGCGGTGTGAGTTCAGAGGAGGTGTCAAATGGACGCTACTCGACGTGCTCTTTTAGGTGCCGCAGCGATTGGCGCGAGTGGGCTCGCGCTGATGCAGGACACGGCTTTCGGTGAAGCAAGCGATCGCGGCGACCCAGGCCAAGGCGGGTTTGCTCGAAACGCTGTGCAGCTTCCGCCAGGCGCGAAGGTTGCCGAACACGACCCAAGAGACATCGAGGCGATGCCGAACTTCAAGTATTCGCTTGACGGCGGTATTCCAAAAATCACCTCGGGCGGCTGGGCAAAAGAATCGACAGTCCATCAACTGCCGGTCAGCAAGGGGATTGCGGGCGTCCACATGTTCCTGAATCCGGGCGCGTCACGTGAACTGCACTGGCACGCCATAGCAGCCGAGTGGGCGTTCGTTATCGATGGCCGGTGTCAAACAGTGGTGGTCGAGCCTTCAGGTGCGAGCGAAATCAACAATTTCGAGCCGGGGGATCTTTGGTACTTCTCCAAGGGCCACGGCCATTCGATCCAATGTATCGGCGACAAGCCTTGCCACTTCATACTGTCATTCGACAACGGGGCGTTCTCCGAGCACGGCACGTTTTCGATCACCGATTGGATTGACGTAACGCCGAAAGACATCCTGGCGGCCAATTTCGATCTGCCGAAGGATGCGTTCGACGCTTTTCCCAAAGGCGAGACCTACATCCAGGCGGGGCCAGTTGTGCCGATTTCGCAAGCTGTCGATGCACCATGGCCGAAGGAGTCCACGCACAAATTCCGGCTTATGCGAGACCCCAAAGCTGCGCGCGATTTCGCGGGCGGCACATTCCGGCTTGCCACCATCGACGAGTTTCCGGCCTCAAAGACGATGTCGGGTGGGCTGATGGTCATCAATAAGGGTAGGCAGCGCAACCTGCATTGGCACGTCAACGCCAACGAATGGCAATACTATCTGCGCGGTAAAGGGCAGGTCGTGCTGTTCGGATCGGGCGGGCGCGGCAAGGTCGCCGACGTGAACCCAGGGGATGCGGTCTATATCCCTGCGGGTTTCGGGCACGCGATCAAGAACACCGGCGACGACGATCTTGAGATCGTGCAGACGTGGGACAATGGCAAGTTCGAGGAGATTGATCTCGACCACTGGGTGCGGTCGAGCCCGAACTATCTGGTGACGAACAATTTCCCGGGGGTGCCGGAGTCTACGATCGCGAAAATGAAACAGACCTGACAGCTGTTTCCGATATGACTTTAACAGCTGCTTCTTTCGGCCGTCTTCGCGCGGTCAGATCAAACTTACCAGAAGCGGTAGTTGACTCCGAGCCGCACGACGCTCGTTTTGAAGCTGACCGTCGTGTCGATACCGCATGTAGCCGCGCCGCATGTGGCGTCGCCGAGATCGGCATAAAGATACTCAACCTTTGCCGACCAGGGGCCGAGGATAGCGTATTCAACGCCGAGGCCCGCGGTCCATCCCGCGCGGTCCGCCGTTGCACTGAGCCCATTCGCCAACATTTGGACGTCGCCGAACGCGCCGCCTGCGGTGACGTAGAACAGTGCACGGTCGAATGCATATCCGACGCGTCCGCGCGCGGTTGCGAACCAGCTGGTCTGGATCCCGCAGCCGGGCGCTGCGCAAATACCGGTGCCGCTGCTGTTTGAGTCTCTCATCCAGTTGCCGGAGGCATCGCCTTCAAGTCCGAAAACGAAGTTTCCATATTGCGCGTTGAAGCCCACGGTGCCACCGAACATTCCCCCTCCGGGGCTATTCGACCCGCTGGTCAAACTGCTGGTCCAGTCCGACGTGCCCCAGCCATATCCGGCATTGAGACCGATATAGAACCCGTTCCAGGCGAAATAGGGCGCAACATCGACGGGCTCGCGGTAACGCCCGACAGCGGGCATATCAGCGGCCAGCGACGGCGGTGCCGCCGCAATTGCCAATGCACAGGTAAGGACGGCGAGAGCGACGCGGATCAGCATGATGCGATCTCCAAATGGCGCGGCAAGCGGCGCGATTGAAGCAACTCACTGTTTTTTCTGGAAAGCTACGGCGAAACGCGATCAGTAATCGCGAAACCACACCGCGATTCGATCAGCGGTATGAGGCCAGATTCGCAGTTAAGGAATCCTTTCAGATCGCTGATCCGACGGCGTTTCGATTGGGGTGTTGGCTCACATGAACTCGGGAGCAGCCCAAAGCGGACATAGGGCCGTGTCCCTTAACGACGCTCGTTTAAGCCGCTACGATGCCTTGTCCTGAGCCTCGGGGAAGGCAATGCGACGGCGCGAGTTCATCACACTTCTCGGCGGCACGACCGTCACTTGGCCGATTGCGACGTGGGCGCAGCAACGCGGACAGGTTGCGCGGCTCGGTGTGCTCATGAGTGCGGCTGCGAATGATCCGGACGGAGATGCTCGCATAACGGCGTTCCGGCAGGCTCTGCAAAGATTGGGCTGGACCGAAGGTCAAAGCGTTCAAATTGACGTCCGTTGGGCGGGAGGCGATGCCGCGCTTGATCGTAAATTCGCGGCTGAATTGGTTGCGCTCAAGCCTGATGTAATCCTAGCCACGGCCAGCCAGACTGTGGCGGCGCTGCAGGCTGTAACCCAAACTGTGCCGATCGTGTTCGCACACGCTGCCGATCCGGTCGGTGGAGGCTTCGTGAATAGTCTGGCGCGGCCGGGCGGCAATGCCACCGGCTTTGTTTTGTTCGAGTACAGTTTGGGCGCGAAATGGCTCGAAATTCTCAAAGAGCTTGCGCCCGGCGTGACACGAGTAGCGGTCCTTCGAGATCCCGCTATGGCTGCCGGGATAGGACAGTTTGGCGCTATTCAATCTGTAGCACCAACATTAGGGGTGGAGTTGACCCCCATTAACTTGCGCGACTCTGGCGAGGTCGAGCGTGCTATTTCAGCATTTGCCAGCTCACCGAACGGTGGTCTCATCGTAACCGCGGCTCCATTAGCCCTGGTCCGCCGCGATCTGATCATCACGTTGGCTGCCCGGCATAAACTTTGCGCCATCTACAATCTACGCTCGTACGTCGCAGCCGGCGGCTTGATCTCCTATGGAACCGATATCTACGATCTATACCGGCGGGCAGCCGGCTATATCGATCGAGTCCTAAAAGGTGAGAAGCCGTCCGACTTGCCAGTACAAGCACCGACAAAGTTTGAGACTGTGATCAATATGAAGACGGCCAGAGCGCTAGGCATCACAATGCCGGCTTCGCTGATTACCCGTGCTGACGAAGTAATTGAATAATCCTGCTCGTGACCCAAAGCGGCCATCGCGGGCGCGTTCTTCGCAAGGCGAACGACCGCCTGCCTCGTTTCAGCGGCATTCCTCCACGTCGCCCATGTGCAGCCAATCTGCAAGGCTGCCGGCGCAATAGCTTTGTTGCGCGAGCACAATCCAGAACATGCTTGCGAGCAACACCCCCGCAACGAACGCTGTCAGCTTGCCACTCATCTTTAGTTCTCCTTCCGAGTCACTGATGCCGCCCAATGTCTGGATTCATGGATATAACGGACATCAGTGGGATATCATGAATATCTGCTTTTAACCCGAAGCGGCATCCGCTGAGCGGTTATTGAGGCCAAATTTACACGTCAGCGCTCCCCAGGCTTAGTAGGATTCCCGAGAGGCTAAGCAACTCGGGGGCGGCAATGCGGCGGCGCGATTTCATCAAAGTCCTCGGCAGTGCCGCCACGGTCTGGCCTGTTTCCGCGCATGCGCAGCAAATCGTTCGCGTGCGCCGTATCGGCGTGCTTATGGCGTTCAATGAGACCGATGCGAGAGCGAGAAGTTGGCTTTCCTTATTCGATGGTGAGCTCGCGAAACTGGGCTGGAGCGGGGACCGCAAGCCACACACGGACGTTCGTTGGGCAGGCGACAACGTTGATCGCATGCGAACGTTTGCAAAGGAATTGGTGGCCCTTCAGCCGGATGTCATTCTCTCATTCGGGACACCCGTCACTGCCGCGCTCCAGCGTGAAACTCGTACAATTCCAATTGTCTTCGCCATTGTCTCCGATCCCGTCGGTGAAGGCTTTGTCGCGAGCCTGTCCCATCCCGGCGGAAACATCACGGGTTTTCACAATTCAGAGTCCTCGATCGGCGGCAAATGGATGGAGTTGCTTAAGCAGGTCGCGCCCTCAGTGACTCGGGCAGCCATGATCTTCGACCCGGATACTGCACCTGGACACGGCAAGTACTATATGCCCGACTTCGAAGCGTCCGCGCGCTCGCTCAATGTGCAGCCGATCGCGGCGCCGATACACAGCGTTGCCGAACTCGAGGGGGTCATAACCGATCTGGGGCGCGAGCCTGGAAGTGGTTTTGTCGCAATGGCGGACTTTTTCCTGTTCATCAATCGCGAGGCGGCAATATCACTCGCAGCCCGCAACCGCATACCGGCCATTTATCCTTGGCGTGACGTTGTCGTTGCAGGGGGACTGCTTTCGTACGGTCCCGATCTCTCCGATATCGTCCGACGCGCGGCACCCTATGTTGATCGCGTTTTGCACGGAGAGAAGCCAGCCAATCTACCCGTGCAAGTGCCCACCAAATTTGAGATCGCGGTCAACCTCAAAACTGCCAAAGCCCTTGGACTTGAGGTCCCGCCTTCCATCCTGGTCCGCGCGGATCAGGTTATCGACTAGGCACGTTCGCTATTGGCTTTAACGCTCACATCAGCCCGCCAGAGCCAGCGACCGAGCAGTACGGCCGCCAGCATTCCGGCCATTTGTGCTCCAACAAAGGCCGCCACGCCCGCGGGTGCAATGCCCGCGAAAGTATCCGAAAGTGAGCGCGCCAACGTAACAGCAGGATTGGCAAACGACGTCGACGCCGTGAACCAATAGGCTGCAGTTATGTAGAGGCCTACCGCGTAGGCGACCGCGGCCGGCGATTTGGCAACGCAGCCGAAGATCGTCAGCAAAAGGCCGAAAGTCGCGACAGCTTCCGCCAGCCATTGCCCCGAGCCGGTTCGAATGTGTGTCGAAAGTTGCCATACAGGCAATTCAAACATCAAATGCGCCGCCCAGACTCCAATGACAGCGCCACACAGCTGAGCAAACAGATAAAGACCCACCGTCGGCCAAGAAATGGCACCGCGAAAACCAAACGCAAGGCTTACGGCCGGATTGAAATGTGCACCGGAGACCGGTCCGAGAATTAGGATCAGCACAGTTAGTATCGCACCTGTCGGGAGAGTGTTGCACAACAGAGCCAGTGCATCATTCCCACCCGATAGGCGCTGCGCCATGATGCCTGAGCCGATTACTGTCGCAAGCAGAAACGCGGTCCCGAGTGTTTCGGAAACGGCACGTTGCGCCACCGATGACATCAAGTGGACTCTTTGGCGACCGCATCAGTGATGCGGCCGATCTCGCGCAGCTTTTGCTGCAGGCTCATTTTGTCGAGGCTGCGGATCGGAAGCGCTACGAAGATGCCAATTCGCTGCGCGAGCATCCTGTAAGCATCTTTGAAGGCAAGACCGATCTCTGCTTCGGTACCTTTTGCATCGGCGGGATCAGGAACGCCCCAATGTGCGGTCATCGGTTGACCCGGCCATACCGGGCAGACTTCACCCGCGGCGTTATCGCAAACCGTGAACACGAAATCGAGTGGCGGGGCGCCAGGCTTGGCGAACTCCGCCCACGATTTGGAACGAAAATGCGCCGTTTCATAGTTCAAGCTTTTCAACAGTTGAATTGTGTTCGCGTTGACTTGCCCCTTGGGCTGGCTTCCCGCGCTGTATGCGCAAAATCTTCGTTGCCCGATCCTGTTCAGGATAGCTTCGGCCATGATCGAGCGTGCCGAGTTTCCGGTGCAGAGAAACAGGACGTTGAAGGGTCTGTCGCTCATACCCCGTGTCATGACACACCAGCCTTCGTGCGGTTGCTGCGAGTGGGCTTGCAAACAGCCGGCGCACATTTCTCGATCGCACCCTGGCAGCAGTTCTCAGTAAGGAAGCCCAGCAGCTCGTTCATAACTTCAAACTGCGCCGCGTAGATCATCGAGCGGCCCTCACGCCGCACCGTCACCAGACCAGCATCACGAAGCCGGTCGAAATGAAACGTCAGGGTGTTCGGTGCAAGTTTTAGGGCAGAGGCGACGCTGCCCGCGGGCATTCCCTCTGGTCCGGTCCGGACAAGCAAGCGGTACACGTCCAGGCGATTTTCTTGCGCAAGGGCAGCCAGAGCCGAGACAGCATCGGTGTTTTTCATATTTCAATGATTGTCGAAATATTCGGTTCGGTCAAGAATTATTTCGATAACAATTGAAATAACAAATGGCCGCCATTGACCATTGGCGGACATTCCAAAAGTGACGATGAGTGTCCGCTTTCAAAGGGAAAGCGGGCATTACCGTCGATGAGCGTTACGAAACCAGCGAAACTATATGTGCTGTTACTGCCTGAGCCAGGCCTGGAAGAGCGCCTCTTTGCATCCCTCTGATAGCTCGGGGAGATGCTGTTTCATGCAGCCTTTGATGCGACCGTCGCCAGGCAGAACGGCGCTGCAAAACCGCGCGATGTCAGGCTTGCACGAAGTCAACACGGCTTTTGCGGCGGCACTCTGAGCGAATGCCCCGGAGGTCGACAGTGAAACGAGAACACCTGCAGCCAATACAATCTTCAACATTGATTTCTGCTCCCTCGCGTTGCCACGAACGTTGAACTGATTTTAAGGCGCCGCCACCGCGCGATAATAAAGACCGTTGGCGCCATAGGCGGGCATCAACCAGAGACCGCTCCCGGCGCAGAAGTAGTAAGCGGTGGTGCCGCTGGGCTTGAATGCGCAGCCATCGGGCAGGGCGGCGAAAGTCGCTGCCGCAGTTGCGGCTCCAGCCGAGTACGCCGCGGCAGTGCTGGCAGATCCAGCCGCCACTCCGGCATTGTAGGCGGCCGCGCTGTTGGCCGAAGCAGCGGCAGCGCTGTTGGCGGATACCGCGGCAGCGGTGCCAATGGCGGCAGCCGTACCAACGACCGCAGCCGTTCCTGCTACCGCGGCCGCAGCCCCCCAACCGGCAGCGCCACATCCGTAACACCCGGCGCCATAGTAGCCCACGGTTGCAGGCTGATGATAATAGGCGCCGTAGGATTCGGTCGTCGTCCCGTTGTATCCGGTGTGCGAGACCGTGCCGCCGCTCGCCGTCGTACTGTGATAATAGCCGCCGTAATCGCTCGAGTGGTACACGCCTGAGCCGTTGGCCTCGGTGCCGTGCGCGTAACCTCCGGCATCGCTGGCGTGCGCCACTCCTTGTGAATTCGCGGTGGTGCCGTGCGCAAACCCACCCATGTCGCTCTCGTGCGACACGCCTTGAGAACTAAAGGTCGTCGAGTGTTGAGCGCCACCCATGTCGCCTGAGTGCGTGAAGCCGCCACCAGCGTCCCTCTGCCAGCTGCCGCCTCCGGCGCCGTGAAAGCCCCCGGCGGCCCCGCCGCCGCCGCGCATCCAGGCCATGCCAGATTGCGACGAGACGACCGTGAATAGAACTGCAGTGCTCACGACAAGCATGGATCGGATCATTGCTTCCTCCGGGCTGCCCAACGCTGGCGTATCATCAAGATCAGACTCAGTGTCACGGCTTCTTCTCTGGAATTTGTCCGGTGGACGCCGCCGTGCGCGGTGGCGGTACCGCTCCGGGCGGCGAAAAGCTGATGCGCTTTGCCGTGCCAACTTTGCTTGAACGGAAGGCTGTGGCATCGGCCGGAGTGTTCATCCGCCAGTCCATATATTCGGTCTGGTAGTGGGCGTGAGCAGGTTCGTTTGTGTAAACGACACGGACCATCCGCGGCAGATGATCATCGGCCCCGATCCACAATTCCGCCTGTACGCCATCCCCGGCAACCGCGACCATATCCGTCTTCGTGCCACCAACCACGATCGATTGGCCGACATAAAACGCCGAGGTCAACTTCTCGAACACAGCGCAAGGATTCGAAGCGATAACGTCCCCAAAGGGGAAGTATATGGCGCCGACATGCCACGCGGCGTCGAGCATCTGGTCGATCGTCGGCGGCGCGTCAGCAACCGCGATCAGGTCGGTCGAGGGCACGTAAGCGCTTATCGTTTTGCCGTCGTAATAGAACTCATCGGGAATTCCATCGCCGAGCTTGATCACGCGCAATTTGTCAGGCCGCTGCAACGTCACGCGGCTCAACACGGTGTAATAAAGTGGCTGACCATTCCGCGCGGCGCGCTCGTAGGTATCCACCGCCGTGAATCCCATAGTCTGCGCACGGCTCAAGGTGTCACAGGCGGAACGCAAGACACTCAGCGCCTTGGGCTCGATCTTCGGCGGCAATTGCGTTGGGGCGCTGGTCTGCGCCACAGCGTTATCAAACTGTAAAACCGGGGTCGCAAACAGAGTCACAAGGAAGAGCGCCGCAAGTCGGAACAACGCAGTCTGATTTGATCGTTCCATGATCACCTCATTGGTGCATGTGAATTGCTTACTGCTTCACCTCGATACCGAGTCTTTGCCTCATGTTCTTGAAAACGACATCCATGGCTTGAATGATTTTCAATTCGGGATGGGCTTTGCAGTAAAGGATCACCTCGTGTTCCGCTTCCTTGCCTTTTCTGACGTCCATGTAGTGTTTTTTGGCAAGGCCGTTGTACCAGCCGCTGTACCAGGTCGCGAGCTTGTCAGCATCTTCCTGCCACGTGTTGGCAAGCTGGGCGCACGTGAGCGCCTGTACGTCGATGAAGCCATTGGCATCCGCATACGAACTCAGGTCGACTTGGCTGCGCGCGCTGGAGTTTGCGAGCGCAAGACCTGCGATTGCCAGTAAAACGGTTCTACGCATATCGGTTCACCTCACTGAAAGGACAGTTACATTCCGCCAAAGCGATAGTTCAGGCCCGCTCTTATCTCGCTGTGATGCGAAATATCGAGCGATGCCGCGGTGAGATAGAGGTACTCAAGCTTCGCGCTGATGTTCTGAGTGAATCCGTACTCGATACCGCCCCCGAGCGCCGCGCCAATTTGCTTGTTGGTCCCCGAGCAACTGATTTGAAGTGAACTGCCGCACGTCAACCCCAAGGGAAGTACAACGTTGGTTTTTGCTCCCAGTACCGCCAAGCCAGCCGTTGCGTAGAAAAGCCAATTCTGTTCGGCGTATCCTATGCGTGCTCGGGCGGTGGCCTCCCAATCAATGTTTGTCGTTGCACTAATCGCGGCAGGAGTAATTGGTATGCCGCCCACGGTTGGGATGTATGTCGCGGATCCCTTCATGTTGGCCCAGTCGATGTCGGCTTCTAGACCGATCACCACATGGCCCGACTGAATTTGCGCGCCGGCCGTTCCGCCGAATACACCACCTGAGAAATCGACCGACTTTCCATCGAAGCGATTCGAGATCAGGTTAAGAGGATCCTGGCGGCCCCAGCCTCCACCGCCGTTGATCCCGAAGTAGATTCCCGTCCAGTTATAGACTGGCGTCGGTGCCAAGAACGGCGCCGCGGCGGGCCTCTGCGGTAAGTCGGCGGCCCCGGCCGACTGGCTCAGGGCAACCAAAACCGTCGCAGCCGTGAATGCCGAAAATATTTTATGCACGCCGACGCCTCCGTTTTATGTTTTGAGCTTTCGCAGTGTGAACTGTCGGTTGGTCGACAGGCCGCCTATCGACACGCGGCTGGATCGTCGTCGCAGCGACTGGCGAGCGAAATCATGAGATGGCCCCAACTTCGATCGCGGCAAGTTATCAGCGCGCAATAGATCGTGTTATGCAAAATCTGACTCGTCATCACATTGATGCCGTCGGACTACATCGATACTGCCATTCGAGTCGCGGCTATCACTGAGCCAAAAAACTTTGCACCGGCACTTTGATCGCGCGGTACATGACTACAATTTCTCGTCTGCACGCAGGGGGTGTAGTTGTTTATCTCGGTACCGCCCCGTCATCATTCCGCAACCACAGCACTATTAGTTCGCGCCTTTGCTGTAACCATTTGAAAGATTACAATTGTCCGACATCGTCGCTGCCCACCATCGGTTTTTCACACGCAGCTTTTGTTGAGATGCGTGCGGACCTTAACAGAGACGGCAATGGATTTTTTCGCTCCGGTCCGCATTACGGGCGCACGTGTCGCGCTTGAACCGTTGAGCATGCGCCATCTCGACGACCTGGCGGTAGCGGGTGCCGACGAACTGATATGGCGCTGGTTGCCGACGGCGCATCATCAGCCAGGGTCTATGCGCTCTTTTGTCGAATCCGCTTTGGCCGCGCACGAGCGGCGCGCGGCGGTCCCGTTCGCGACGATCGATCTTCCGTCTGGAAAAGCTGTCGGTTCAACGCGGTTCCACCATATCGATACCGAGCACCGGAGATTGGAAATTGGGGTCACCTGGATCGGTTCGGCGCACCAGCGCTCGCACATCAATACCGAGGCCAAATTGCTGCAGTTCTGGTACGCCATCGACGTCTTAAAGTGTCGTCGCGTTGAGCTGAAGGCTGATGTCGAAAACGCAAAGTCACGCGCCGCGATTTTGCGACTTGGTGCGATGGAAGAGGGCATCTTCCGCAAGCACATGCTGTATGCTGACGGACGAAATCGCGACAACGTATACTTTTCGGTTATTGATGATGACTGGCCGGACGTGCGGGCGCGCCTCGAAGGCAAACTAGGCTATGGCGTTGTGCCGACTTACACCAACGCCGCCGCATGATTTCGAATGTCGCGCACGAATTATTTCTTTGTCATGCGTTTTGAGTAGGCTTCGATGAAGTCGGCAGCCGCCTTGCTGCCCCTCGCAAATGATTTCATCGCTTCTTCATGCAGCAAGCTAAGTGCTTGCATCTTGATGGCGTTGGCTTCGTCACTCTCGGTGATGTTTTCGACCTGGCGTGGTCGCGGAAGATTGACTTTAATGACCGCGCGGACCTGGGTCGGAATGTTAGTCATGATGAGTATGCGATCGGCGAGGTAAATGGCTTCGTCTATATCCGTTGTCACGAAAAATGTTGTGCGACGGAATTCGTCGTACAGGTTTGCGTAGTATTCCTGCATCAGCCGTTTGGTCATGGCATCGAGGCCGCGAAATGGTTCGTCAAGAATCATCACGTTGGGCCTGTTAATCATCGAGCGCGCCAATTCGGCACGGCGCTGCATGCCGCCAGAGAGCTGCGAAGGATATTTCTTCCGGAACGCCGCCAGGCCAACCTTCTGGAGAAGAGATTCCGCAAACTCGCGCATCTCAGGTGTGTCTTCGTGGCGTGCGCGAGGGCCGTACATGATGTTGTCGTAAGTAGTCATCCAGGGAAACAGCGCGGTCTCCTGGAAAACGACAAGGCGATCGACGCCCGGTCCAGTCACGGGTTTGTCGTCGACCGTAACGGTTCCGCTGCTGGGGCGCTCGAACCCCGCGATCAAGCGAATCAAGGTGCTCTTGCCACAGCCGGACGGACCGATCATCACGGTCAGCTTACCGCGTTCGATCGTGAAGGAGCTGTTATGGACAACCTGTTTCGCGAATGTGCCTGCGCCGTAAGACTTGCTTACGTTGGAGACGACAACCTGGCTGCCGAAAGCCTGCGGTGCGGAGGGAGAAATGGCAGAGACCTTTGCGTGAGAAACGGTTTGCATTGCTCGCTTAGCCCTCTACGAGCCAGGGAGTGAGCAATTGCCCGATTTTACGCAGAATGGCGCTCGACATGTAACCGGCAATACCGATGCTGATCATGCCGGCGACGATCTGGGTATATGATCCGCCGACATAGGAATTCCATATAAAGAAGCCCAATCCGCCGCCCGCTGCACCTCCCATCGAGCCGGCACTGCCGCCGCCCGAGATCATTTCAGCGGCAACCACGACAGCCCAGGTGATACCGATACCGACAGTCGCGCCGACGACGATCGACGGCAAAACGCCTGGAAGGATAATTCGTCGAAAAATATCGAACGTCGACGAGCCCATCGATCGCGCAGCCTGGAAATAACGGACGTCAATGGACTTTGCGCCGCCTATCACGTTGATGACGATCGTAAAGAACGCACCCAGGAACGTGACGAATGCGATGGAGAGCTCCTGCGTCGGCCAGAAAATGATGGCCGCTGGAACCCACGCGAGCGGTGGAATTGGCCGCAATACCTCAAACACCGGGAAAGTGATGCCATAAAACGTGCGGCTCACCGCCATCGCAAGACCTAGCGGGATGCCGACCAGCATCGCGGCGAAGAAGCCCTCAAGGACGCGACGCGTGCTCAAATATCCGCTGTGCCAGAAGCTCGGCTCCTGAATCAGGCGATAAATCTCCTTTAGAACGGCGGAAGGTGCCGGTATCTGACCAACCCAGGGAAACGCAAAACCGAATAATGCCTCCGAGCGCGAACCGAGTTCCCAAAATAAAAGGAAAACAATGATGGCAACGATCCCGCGCCAAAAATCCTCGCCAAAGACGAAAGAGGAGACCTTGAAAGACCACTTGCTCAAAACACTCATGGTCAGCGTTCCTTCTCACCGGCGGCGAACGCCTTGGTCGCTTCCTCGTGCACTGCCGCGGCAGTCTCATCCATGAATTCACGAAAGCGCTTGGTGGTAAGCACGTTGTAGTCACGCGGGTGCGGAATATCGATGTCGAGGATCTTCTTTGGCTTGCACGGCCGCGTTGTCATGATCACAACGCGGTGCCCGAGAAAGATCGCCTCCTCAAGATCGTGCGTGATGAAGAAAATCGTCACGCGATTCTTGTAGAAGATCTCCAGCAACGCCTCATGCATCACTGACTTGGTCAGCGAATCGAGCGCACGATAGGGTTCGTCCAGAAGCAGGATTTTTGGGTCCGTCATCAGCGCGCGCACGATTTCGACCCGGCGGCGTACTCCCGAAGAGATTTCTCCCGGATAGTTGTTTTCAATACCGCGCAGGCCGGCGTCCGCCATCTTGTCGCGTGCTTTTTCGAGAGCCTCTTTTCGCGTCATCTGGCCCTGCATGATTGGGCCAAACGCAACGTTCTCGATGTTTGTCTTCCAGGGGAACAACGCGCCATTCTGGAACACGACGATACGATCGGGCCCAGGCTCGGCCTTGAGCTTGCCGGGGCCGCAAAGCATTTCGTTATCAAGATAGATGGTGCCCGACGTCAGGCTATGAAAACCCGCGATGGCATTGAGCAAGGTCGTCTTGCCGCAGCCTGATGGACCAACGACGACCGTGATCTCGCCGGCGGGCACGTCGAAGGTGCAATGGTCGACGGCGAGAACGCCTGCATCTTGAGTGCCATACCTCTTCACGACGTCCTTGATGCGCACCCCGCCCTTGCGGGCTATCGGCGCTGCTACACCCGCGACTGAGGCTGGAGAGCTCGTATAAGCCGGCTGCGTCGTCACCGCTCCTCCCCAAGCGCAAGCTCGCGGGTGCGCCATTGCATCATGTAGTCGCCAAGCATTCGGATTGCGGCACTGGTCACGTAGCCGACGATGCCGAGTGTCACCATGCCAATGATGATCGTCGGGTAACGCACCATCGTGTAGGACGTGTTGATAACATATCCGAGGCCGTATTGACCGGAGACCATCTCGCCAGCGACCAGCGAGAACCAGGCGACGCCGACGGAGATCTGCAAGCCGGTAAAGATGAAAGGCAAGGCTCCGGGCACGATAACATGGCGGAACACCTGCCAGCGTTTGGCCCCAAGGCAACTGGCCGCGCGAATGTAGGAGACGTCAATCGACTCGACCCCGAGCATCGTGTTGAGCGCCGTTGCATAGAACGATGCCAGAAAGGTGAGGAAGATTACCGGCGTCTCGGAGCCTTGGAACATGACGATCGCAAGCGGCACCCACGCCAATGGCGGGACGGGTCGGAGCAATTCGAATACTGGAAAAACGTACTGCTTGAAGCGTTTTGACCAGCCGAGGAACAGACCGAGCGGAACGCCTATTGCCGTAGCAAGAAAGAATGCGATCGCGATACGGCGCGTGCTGACCCATATATGGAGGTAATATTCCTCCATGAAAATCGACAAGCCGTACGTCGGATTTTTGCTGAGCCATTCCGAGACCACCGTCGTCAGGCCCGGCATTTCGGCAAAGCGCGGCAGCTTCCAAACCTCGACGGCCAGGTACCAGAACCCGAGGAAGAGAGAGAAACCGATAAACATCAAATATGGCCGCGGGCTCTGCAGCCAAAGCGCGGCACGATGGAACGTCAGTGCGAGTGTGGAGACGTGGCCATCTGCATTCCCCGGTGCCGAAGCGATGCCGCGAGAATCGCTCAATTCAGTCTGGCTCATCACGTGACTTTTAGTTTCGAATTGTTTTGCGTGCGCCGTACGTCTCCGCACCCAACCGCTGGGTGCGGAGATCCATCAATTGTCAATTGCCGGCGTAAGCCGAATCCGGTTGCGCCTTCACCTGACCGATCGGCGCCGTAAGTCCTCGTGCCTTAAGAATATCTGCGGTGAACTGTGGCTGCACCGCTTCCGGACGTATTTCAGCGGGAATACTCTTGATTTCCACGAGGAAGGCGGAAGCTTTCTTGATCAGATCAAGCGCTTCGGGTGTGAACCCGTAGGCAAGATCTATGCGTACGTCGGTGCCGCCGGCGGCTTTCGGCGTAGAGCCGAACGCGGATGCCCACAGCGACTTTTCCTGAAAGCCGGTGGTTTGGCCGACCGCCATTTTGGCGATGTCCATGGCGTTTTTCGGATCAGCAAAATACAGCGCGGCGTCGAGTTCTGCTTGCAGCCAAGCCTTCACCACGTCGGGTCGCTGTTCGATCAGCGCTTGAGGCATGACCATGAAGCCACCATCGCGTTCGTTGACTGAAGCGCCGCTGGCGACTCTGCGAGCAAGGCCTTCCTGAACGAGGCGCGAAGCGGTCGGTTCCCAAATCACGGCCGCATCGAGCTTCTTGGCTCGAAAGCCGCTGGTGATGACCTCAATGCTTTGGTTGAGATATTCGGACGGCTTGAGGTTTTTAGCTTTGAATACCGCCTGCGCAAATCGATCCGTGCAACTGCCTTTCGGTACAGCCACGGTCTTGCCATCGAGCCACTTCAGCGCCTCGTCGGAGGAGTTGAAAGTCGGCGCATCGGTGCGAACCAGGAAGACGTTGCACTGGTCGTAGCCAAGGCCCAGCACCGAAACGATCCGGATATCGCGGACGTCCGGATGACTGGTCGAAACGATGCCGGGCATGTCACCGACGTAACCGATGTCGACTTTCCCGGCGAGCATGCCGTTGACAATAATTGCGCCCTGGAGACCAACCTGGAAACTGACGTTCGAGCCCTTCGGCAGGTATTTTTCGTAGAACTTTTTGTCGCGCATGATCACGCCCGACCATGACTCGGTGTAATAGGGCTGATAGCCGACAACGAGTTCGATCGGCTCGCCTTGTTTGCCGTAGTCCTTTACAGCGGCCGCTTGCGCCACATTTAACGAGAGGCTTGCTGCCAGGGCGGAGAAGGTAATCAGTGCGCCGAGTGTCAGCGATTTGGCGCGGGCTTCCGCGCGTTGTCGGTACTGCATCGCAACCTCCCTCTGTTGATTGCTTCTATTGTTGCGGCCGGAAACTCTTTGGTTTCATTTACCGCTTTTATTGCGAATTCTTAGGGTTCCATTTCTCCTGGCCTGCTCGACTTACTTCGCGCGGTTATTTCGGCGCGCCCGTGAACTCTGAAGACAGCATCCAGCATGGCTTATCTGTGAGAAAATCGTTCTTCCTAATGGATCAATAGAGGCACACTATCATTTGCCCTTCTAAGTAGAAGTGTCCTCTTTTTCGTCGTTCACTCGAAACGGCCTGTTTTCGCTGAGTTTTGCGGACCCCGCGACCATTAGCCATTGCTCAATCTATCGTAAGATAAAAACCTTCGATTTCGAGCTTCTGGCGATACCGCGTCGGGAACTGATACTATCTACATAATCGATGGACTCACCGGGAACACCCTTGGGCCCAAAACCGTTTTTTCGCAGGAGCAAACCTCGTGGCAGCGAAAAACTACCGCCAATGGACCGCCGAACCGCCTCTGAAACAGAACGAGTGGATCGATAGCCGGATCTATTCGGATCCGGAGATTTTCGAGGAAGAGCTCGAGAAGATTTTCAAGAAGACCTGGATTCCGGTCTGCCATGAGTCCGAACTGCCCAAGGCGTATGATTTCCGCACGACCTCGATTGCACGTGAGCCGATAATCGTTTGCCGCGGCCCGGACAATGAAGTTCGTGCGTTTCTCAATGTTTGCCCGCACCGTGGGATGATCATTGAGCGGCGACCGTCCGGCAGCTTCCTTGAAGGGCAGCCGTCGGGGAACCCGAAACGCATGACCTGCATGTTCCACGCATGGCAGTACGACATGCGCGGCAACTGCGTTTATATCAGCCGAGAGAAAGAGGGCTACCAGGAGCGTTTGTGCAAGGAAGACGTAGGTTTGCGTCGTCTGCGTTGCGAAGTGAAGTTCGGCGGGTTCGTCTGGGTGAACCTCGACGACAATCCGAAAGTCTCGCTAGAGGATTGGGCAACGCCCGCTTTCCAATGCCTGCGCAAGTCGCTCGACGCTGAGCCGCTTGAAGTCTTCCACTATCACAAGGCGATAGTGAACGCGAACTACAAGCTCTGGCACGACACCAATTGCGAATTTTATCACGACTTCATGCACTACCATAACCGCGTGACCGGCTTTAATGACGCATATTTCGCACGCAAGAATGAAGCGTTTGAGCACGGGCACATCGTGGTGGGCACGTTCGAGGTGAACTACGAGAAATACGAAGGCTTTGATAGCCGCGCCGCGTTGTCTTTCCCGCATTTGCCACCGAACCAGTGGTACATGATCGACATGTTCCCTGGCATGAATTTCAATCTGCGCGGTTCGGCTCTTCGTTGCGACATCGTGACCCCACTCGGTCCCGACAAGGTCATGATCGAGTTTCGTGGCCTCGGTCTCAAACGCGACACGGCGGAAGAACGCAACACTCGCGTTAATCACCACAACACGATCTGGGGCCCCTTCGGCCGCAATCTCCACGAGGACCTGATCGGCGTACAGGGGCAGGGCACGACGACCCGGACCGGCTGCGAACCGCGTCGTATCTTGCATGGCCGCCACGAAAACCAAACGATCCACGACGAGAATGGGATGCGCCACTATTACGAAGAGTGGGGCCGCTGGATGAATCGGCTTCCGAGCAAGCCAGATCAGGCGTTCGTCGAACCGATCGCGGTCGCCGCGGAATAAGAACAAAGAGCAGGGGCCGCCGGTTGGGATGCGCCGGCAGCGCCCCGCGAGTCTAGTGAGGATTTACAGTGGACACGCATTCGCTGGTTCGGGAAACGATCTATCGTTCGACGATTTTGCTTGATGCGCAGGATTGGGATGGCTGGTTGGCGCATTGTGATCCCGCCTTCCAATATGCGATTCGAGCCTGGAGCCCGGAAATCAACAAGGACCTGACGTATCTCGCGCTCGACCGTAAGGGACTCGAGGGCCTGGTCAGACTTTTGCCCAAGCACAACACTGACCACTCGCCATTAACGAGGCATACGTCGGTCTACACGGTCGAGGTTGATGGTGGGGCGACCGCCAAAGCGGTGAGTTCGGTCATTGTTTATCAGAATCTGCTCGATGGCATTAACTCGCACATCGATGCCGGAGAAAGTCGTCTGTTTCTGGTCGGCAAATATCACGATACGTTCAAGATCGAGGACAACAAGGCGGCGTTCTTGAGTCGCGAAGTCCGTATTGAAAATCGCAGACTAGATAAAGGGTCGCACTGGCCAATCTAGTTTTCGGCCAGCGTGGGGCTAAGAAACAAAAAATGGCGTGGAAACGCATCTGCGGCGCGGACGAGGTCCCCGAGAATACGGCCAAGAAGTTTGACGTCGATGGCATTTCCATCTTGCTGGTAAATTATGGCGAAGGCTATCGAGCCATCCCGCCGATCTGCCCGCATATGGAAGAACCCCTCGAAGAGTCGGGCGTGATCGTGCGCTGCGTTCTAACTTGCACGAAGCATCTATGGTCATGGGATCTCAAGACCCTTGAGTTGAAAGGCGAGACGGAAAAGCCGCTCAAAACCTACGACGTCAAACAGGAAGATGGCGCGATCCTCGCGAACATTGAGGAAGAACTGGCCTACGACTTCGATGAGGCGGAAGAAGAGGATGACGACTTCTTCAAGTAAGGCTCTTGTCGCGCAATGAAGATAACGGTCGAGAGCAAAAGCGGGACGTGCGCCTTTCAGTGTGGCGACCACGAAACGATCCTCTATGCGGGTTTGCACCAGGGACTCAATCTCCCGTACGAATGTGCGACTGGAACCTGTGGTACCTGTCGCGCCCGCGTCATGAGCGGCGAAGCCGAGATGCGTTGGAAGGAGGCACCCGGAGCGAAGAAGCTCAAACCTGAGAAGGGCGACGTGCTCATGTGCCAGACGCGCCCTCTCTCCGATTGCGTGCTTCGTGTGCCGTCCGATATTGCCACCACTGATGGCAATCGGCCCGCGCCGCGCCGCGGCATTATTCGTGGCATTCGCAGGCTGACGAACGATGTGGCGCATTTCGACCTGCATTTGGCCGAGCCGATGGATTTCGAGGCAGGACAATTCGTCGTCCTGGAGACAGGCGATCTGTCCGGTGGCCGCGCATATTCGATGGTCAATTTCGACAACAACGCAGGCAAGGTTGCGTTCGTTATGAAACGCAAGCCAGGCGGCGGGTTTAGTGACTGGCTGTTCGCACGCGGCGAAGATGACGTCCAAGTCGCGGTTTTTGGACCGCTCGGCCGAGCCGTCTATCACCCGGACGAGGGCAAGAATATTGTCTGCATCGCGGGCGGCTCGGGGATAGCGGGAATGATGTCGATCCTTGAGCACAGCACGCGCGAAGGTCATTTCGACAGTTATGAGGGCGCCGTTTTTTTTGGGGTAAGGACCCTGTCAGATGCATTTTACCTCGAGGCGCTGGCTCGGTACGCCGCGGCTTCAAACGGCAGACTGCAGGTGACGGTCGCGCTGTCCCACGAAGAAGCCAAGACGCCAACGCATCCGGATTATCCGGGGTTAAAACTCGCGAACGGTATGGTGCATGAGGTCGCTGCCAGCACGATGCAAGGTCGTTATGAAAATGCGGTGGTTTATGTCGCCGGGCCACCCATCATGGTCGATAGCACTGTCCGGGCGCTGATTGTGGGCGGCGTGCCGATTTCGGATATTCGTTATGACAAGTTCAGTTGAGTTTGTCGCAGAGTCAGCGTGGCCGGCACCTTGGCCGAAGTTCCATCACGACGAAAAGGAAAGTTTCGTAAAAGCGCGCGAGCTGACGCTTAATATTGTCCAATGGCTTGCGCGCATCGCCAATAGTTACGTGGCGGATCGCTCGACCAAGGACCGCGTGATACTTGATTTTCGCAACGACGGATCATTCGTAACGAAAACCTTCGAACACGGTCTTGCTCTTGAGTTGCGCTTGCCAAGCCTTGAAATGCAGTTTCAGGAGCGCGGCAGACTGGTCCCACACATTTTAGACCCAGAGGAGCGCTCGCCGGCCGAGGTCGAAGCATGGATACTCGTCGAACTGCTGCATCGTGGACTGGATCGCGACAAGTTTTCCAAATCACTGCCATACACAGTTGCGAACCTGATGAGCGGCGATGCCGAGGATTATTCGCCACAAGCCTGCGCGCCAGGTCTCGCACAATTGACGGCCTGGTTTTGCGCGGCGTCCGCGGTCCTTTCAACGCACGGGCGGGTGGTGTGCGCACCGCAGACTCTGACGCTCGGCGTCGCGTCAGGAAATGGGACGCCCGCAATCGGGTTCTCGCCGGGCAACGCGGAACGCGACGAGCCTCATTTCTTCATCGATACTTATAATGATGGAGAACGCCGGGTGCTCGCGGCCTCGGAATTAGCTATTGAGAAAGATCCCGCGGCAGCTGCGGCGCAATTCATTAAGCGCGCTTGAGCTTCTTCGTCGCCATATCCGGCTCGTAGTCAACCTTATCGCCGGCGAGGCTTTTGCGCAGTTTACCCGACTTGTTGAGTTCCTGCACGATGGAGACGAACGCGTTGGCCATTGGCAAAACGATTTCGCCTTCCGCCCAAAACAATCCAACGTCCTGACTGACAATCGGATCGACCAGTGGCAGCGCGAGTGTTCCGTGGTGCAATCCGGGAGCGTGAGCAAAATGCGAAGGAATGATCGTGCAAAGGTCCGTAAATTGGGTTTGGAACATGAGATGGAGAATTGACTCTGACTCCACCCGTGCTTCCGGCGAACAGCCAACGCCCTTGAACACCTGATCGACGAAACGCCGTTCGTGCATCGAGGGTCGTAGCATTGCGAGGGGTAATTCAGCGGCCTCACGCCAGGTAATCGTCTTGCGCTTTTGAAAAGCAGGCCGGTCAGGAACCAGAAGGCTGAGTTGTTCGGTATAAATCGGCAGCGTGTTTTTTCGACCGAGGTCAGCTTTGTCGAGATAGGTCAGCGCAACGTCAAGCGCGAAATTATTGAGGCCAAGTCGCATTGCCTCGGGTCCGATGAATTGCACATCGACGCGCACCCCCGGATAGCGATCGCGAAATGTTTTCAGCACCCACGGTAAGACCGGCGACATCGACGGCATTGCGCCTAGTCGGAGATTGCCCGTCAGATTGTTCTTCATGATGGCAATTTCTTTGCGCATCGCATCACAATAGGCGAGAACTCCGCGGGACCATGTGGCGACGCGTTCACCTTCGGCGGTCAAACCATGAAAGCGCTGGCCGCGGCCGCGCAAAAAGATCGGTACGCCGAGTTCGAGTTCAAGCTGCTTGATGCCGCTTGATAGAGACGGCTGAGTGACGTTGCATCTCTGCGCCGCGCGGCCAAAATGCCGCTCTTCAGCTACGGCCACGAGGTATCGAAACTGTCGGATAAACATGAGCCAAACCGCCGGGCCAAAAATCGGATAGTAATAGATCATATCTAAATAGGCGGTGCTTTGGAATGGCTGCGACAATATTGACGTCACTTTAGGTTGCAGTGCGGCATGAAAGTTCGCCCGCGCTGCGTGCGTAAATCCGCGACAGGCCAGGGTTGGGGGACATGACGTTCGTTGCAGTGGTCGGGATCATCACGCTGGGGGTCATCTCGGGCTTGATGATTGGCTGCATTGGAATCGGCGGGGTCATCGTCGTTCCGGCGCTTGTCTTTCTGGTTGGAATTGAGATCAAGATTGCGATCCCGGCAGCGATGTTCGCCTACATCGTGTCAGGCCTGGTCGCGAGTTTTGTGTTCGCCCGCAACAAATCAATTCGATGGGGCCTGGCGATCTGGCTTTGCGTGGGAGCCACTCCGACGGCCTTTGCCGGGGCCTGGGCAGTGAGCGTCGTAAATCCACACATACTTGAAGTCGGATTGGGTTTGCTCACGCTTCTTTCGGGCATCAATTCGCTGTTGATGCATAAAAAGTCTAATGAGCTTGATGATTACAGCGTGTCCCCCGTGACCCTGTCGGGTATTGGCGCGCTGACCGGGTTCCTGTCATCCGTGACCGGCACCGGCGGACCTCTGGTGCTGGTTCCAATTCTCATAGCGATGAAATTGCCCGTGCTCACGGCTGTAGGGCTGAGCCAGGTTATTCAGTTGCCGGTCGCGCTTGCTGCGACGGTTGGCAACGTTCTCTACGGCGAGCTCGATCTTGTTCTGGCTGGAATGCTCGCGGCGGCCCTGACGGTCGGCTCGTGGTACGGCGCAAAGCTGGCGCACACTCTACCGCGCGAAGTTCTGCGACGGATCGTGGCGGTCGTCCTCGTCTTTGTTGGTCTTTTCATCCTCGGGAATGCTGTCTTGAGGCTAATTCGCTGATTGGCCATGGCCTTTGAACGCTCCGAATTGAAAAATGACTTCGGCGATCCCGTCGGCGAAGCGCGATCTTGTCGCAACGAAAGCGCGCTGTTCGACTTCTCGTTTCTGGAATGCGCAAAGCTGAAAGGTCCTGGCGCACGATCCGTCGTGGAAGCTTTTGTACGGCGCCCCTTAGCCACACTGGCGCAAGGCGCAATCGCCTATGCCATCCGCACCGATTCCCACGGGGCCGCGTTAGCCGACCTGACGGTGTGGCGGACAGGCGCGGATGCTTTCGAAATCATGAGTGGCCGGCGCGAAGACATTCTGGAGCTGATGGCCTGCGCCTCGGCGCAAGTCGAGGCGACCGATTTGGGAAAAGCGCGCGTTGTGTTTGCCGTTCAGGGGCCGGGCGCGCTTGACGTATTGCGCACACTCGGCCGGTTGGAAACGATCGCGGACCTCGGGTACTTCCGCTTTGCGCAAATGGAACTTTCCGGGGTTCTCTGTACGGTAGGACGATTGGGTTATACGGGTGAGGCCGGTTTCGAAATCATCCTTCCCCGCAGTGAATCGTCGCGCGTATGGAGTGACCTCGCGCGTCACTCAAGACCAGCCGGCTTTATCGCAATGGATACGCTGCGGATCGAGGCTGGCTTTGTTTTGTTCGCAAATGAATTCAGGCTGCCTGTGGCGCCGGCAGAGCTCGGACTTCAGCAGTTTCACACCGATCAAAACGCCCGAGCGAGCGGGCTTAAACTCGTATGCTTTCAAGCTAAAGCCGATCACCTGTCCGTACCCTGGACAGCACGCTCCTTGCCTCAGCGTCCCATGCGGCCCGGCCTTATCGCGATCACGTCGGCATGCAACAGCATCGCGACTGGTGGGATCCTTGGGCTCGGCTTTGTTACGACCTCGACGGCCGACACCGGCCCGCTGCATGACCCAACGGGCGAATTCCAGGAAATCCGCCAAGCCCCGCTGCCGTTCTACGACGCACTCAAACGTCGGCCACGACAACCCTGGCGATAATTCGTGGCGAACTGGCTCATAGCCGACGGCGAATATAGAATAGCCGGCGCATATTTGACTACATCTACGCCAAAGCGCCCCATGCCCGCCCAGGAAACGCAGAGCGGGACGAACGGTTCGTAGTGGGCCCTTTCAAGTCCCATGTATTCAATCAGTTAAGGTGAGGAACCGTTATGGCTGACGCGCCGGCGAGAAGAAAAGTCACCATCCCGATGCTGATGACGAAAATGAAGAAGGGCGAGCCGATCACGCAGCTCGCCGCTTACGATTATCGCACGGCAGTCGTCTCTGATCGTCTAGGCATGGACATACTCTGTGTTTCCGACACCGGCGGCATGATTTTGTTTGGGCACAAGAGCACGGTCACCGTGAGTTTCGATGAAGTGATGATGATGGCAAAAGCCATCGATCGCGGGTCGAAATACGGCCTGCGAATGGTCGACATGCCTTACTGGAGCTTTCACGTCTCCAAGGAAGAAGCCGTCGAGAACGCCGGCCGTTTCGTTCACGAGGCCAACGCCGAAGTGATGAAATGCGAAGGCAATAAATACCACGCGCCAAACATCGAGGCGATCGTGCGTGCCGGCGTTCCTGTACAGGGCCACATAGGCATCACGCCAATGCGAATGCCGCAGCTCGGCGGCTTTGTCGCGCAAGGGAAAACAGCGAAGCGCGCAAAGGAAATGGTCGAGGACGCCAAGGCGTTCGTCGACGCGGGTTGTTTCTCGATTCTTTGTGAAGTGACCACGTCGGAAGTCGCAGAGTATCTGGCGCAGACATTGCCGGTTCCGGTCATCAGTCTTGGAGCGGGCAATTGCGCGCACGGCGTGCACATCATTTCTTCCGACCTTTTCCATCTTTGGGAGGAACACGTACCGCGCCATTCGCGCATCTACACCGACCTCATCCCGATCATGGAGGACGTGATTTCTCGTTACATGAAGGACGTCGTCAACCGCGCGTATCCGGCGGAAAAGGAAACCGTCTTCATGGCGCCCGAAGAAGCGTTGGCGTTTGCCCAAGAGATGAAGTGGGAACGCAAGATCGACGAACTGCGTTCTGCGAAGAAGAAATCCGCGTGACGCTTTGTGCAGTGACGCGGACACCACTTCTCTTGGAGGACACCGGCGAGCGCTAGGGCTCACCATTGAAATGACGGGACTTCCGCTCGTTTTTGCCAAGCGATCGGAATCATAAATTGCTGATCTATCTGCCCATCGCTGATGTCGCCATAAATATCTTCCTGCTGTTTGCGATGGGGCTGGCGGTCGGCTTCATATCGGGGATGTTTGGTGTCGGCGGCGGCTTCCTGATGACGCCGTTCCTCATCTTTCTGGGAATTTCACCCGGCGTGGCGGTCGCCTCTGTCGCCAGCCACATAACGGCGTCGTCCTTCTCCGGCGCGCTGAGCCATTGGCGGAAACGTGCCGTCGACGTCCCGATGGCTTTTGTCTTGCTTTCAGGCGGGCTTGTCGGGACGGCGAGCGGGGTGTGGATCTTCACTAGGCTTCGCGCGGTCGGTCAGTTGGATCTGCTGATCGGCCTCTCTTACCTCGTCATGCTGACCGCCGTCGGTGGTCTCATGTTGATCGAAAGCGTGCGCGCGATTAATCGCGCGAGACATCAACAGCCCAGCCAGCTGCGCCGCCCGGGTGCGCACACATGGGTGCACGCTCTTCCATTTAAGATGCGTTTCAAGCACTCGAAAATATATGTCTCGTTTTTTCCGGTGTGGGGCATTGGCTATGTCATCGGATTGGTCGGCGCCGTGATGGGGATCGGGGGTGGCTTTCTCCTTGTGCCGATGTTGATCTATTTCCTTCGCATGCCGACCGCGACGGTCATTGGCACCGCCGCGGTGCTCACAACCGCGACCATGGCTGTCGCCACACTCATGCACGCCCTGACAAATCATCTGGTCGATGCGGTTCTTGCGTTGGTTTTGATGGTCGGCGGTGTCATTGGCGCACAGTTCGGCGCCCGCACGGCGCAGAATATGCCGGCGGAACGACTGCGGTTGCTGCTCGCACTTTTAATCCTCGCGGTCGGTCTGCGCTTTGGGTACGAGCTCATATCGCGGCCCGTCAACCTTTATTCTCTGCGTGCTCTAGGGAGTTGACCGTGACAAACCTGGCGCGATTTTTTGCATGTGTTGCGTTTCTCGCGCTGTCTTTGTCAGCGCGAGCGGAAGAGCTTGTCGTCACAGTCGCACCGAGCCAAATCGCGGTGTCATCAAGTTATAGCGGCGGCACCGTCGTTCTTTTTGGTGCGGTCGCGCAATCAAATGCGGTTCTGCCGAGGACCTATGACGTGGCTGTCGTCGTTACGGGGCCGCGCCAAAACGTCGTGACACGGCGAAAAGGTCGGATCGTCGGGGTATGGGTCAATCAGGAGAGCCGCACTTTTTATAATGTGCCGTCATTTCTCGGCGTGCTTGCGTCCCGCCAGCTTGACGAAATCGCGAGCGCCGAGATTTTGCGGCGGCAGGGGATCGGATTGAAGAATGCTTTGTTTGACGCCGGAGTTCAGCCAGACAGCAACGATCCCTTTCTGCTTAATTTCATAGATATCCGGCGCCAACAGGGTCTGTTCGACGAACGGGCCGGTGGCGTGACGTTCCTGAGCCGAACGGCTTTCCGGACGGAAATTCCTCTGCGCGACAATGTGCCGATCGGGGAGTACCAGGTCGATCTCAAGCTATTCCACAATGGCGAAATGGTGGGAGAAGCCTTGTCCACTTTCTCGGTCGTAAAAATTGGCGTTGAGGATCTCGTGGTCAACTCGGCCACAAATCACAGCCTGTTGTATGGGCTGACGGTGGTGTCGATGGCCTTCTTTACCGGATGGTTCGCCTCGATCGTATTCCGGCGCGACTGAATGTGATCGTTCCCATGAATGAATATATTGAGAAGATGACTGAGGCCTTGGAACGTTTGATTTTGCCTCGGCTATCGGAAAAAAATACACTCCGGCAAATACCGGTGCGGGGTGCTTCGGCCGATCTTGCGCCTGAAAAAACGAGCTCTAGGGGGGAAGTCGACTAATGTTCAGTCACAATCCTTTTGCCGAACTTTCGGCGTCCGTGTCGCCCGGAGTCATGCAAGCTTACGTTGTGGTCATGGCCGCCTTGGTTGCAGGTGGCACGCTTTTCGACATCATCCATAAAAAGAGTGCGAGATACTTTTTCGATAACTGGCGCGATTCAAATAGCAAAGCGAAAGAGCGCGTAGGTTCGGGAGAGATGATGTCGATTGCGGTCCAGACCGCGGTCGTCGACGTTATGGCGTCCGGTGAGTTCTGCAACATGCGTCGGAGAATTGCTCATCTCCTGACGATGTACGGCTTCGTGATTTATGTCGTGACCACGGTGATCATGGTTTTCTGTTATCCGACTCTCGCGAGGTCCGCTCCCAACGCTGTGGTGGCGCTCTGGTACATCGGCGCTCTGATGGTCTGTCTCGGTGGCTACTGGTTCTGGTTTTTCATCCGCGTTGACGTCGCCGCCGAAGGCAATTCGCCGTTTCGGTTCGAACGCGCGGACTTGTTCGTCGTCACACTCGTGCTCGGCACGACGTTTGGGTTGATATGGGCGTGGCTGCAGGCGGCGGGCAATACTGTCTGGGCGACGCTGTTCCTGGTTCTCTATCTCATCGACACGACCGTGCTGTTCGTATCGATCCCGTGGTCGAAGTTCTCACATATGTTCTTCAAGCCGGCCGCCGCGCTTGAAAAGCGAGTGTCGAAGGCCAATGGTTCAGCCCAGAACTTGCCGACACTGACCCGTGACGATCCCGAACAGCAAAAAAGACATTCCATGGAGCTGCTGCGCAACGCTCCGATGCGTATGGGACTTGGCATCAAGCGCGAAGCGCCGCGTCACTATTAAAAGACAGTCCGCAAGTTCCATGAAAAAGAATTGAGGAGCCGGAGTCATGCCTACGTTCGTCTACATGACAAGGTGCGATGGATGCGGACACTGCGTCGACATCTGTCCCTCCGACATTATGCATATCGATACGACTTATCGCCGCGCCTACAACATCGAGCCCAGCATGTGCTGGGAGTGCTACTCCTGCGTCAAGGCGTGTCCGCAGAATGCGATCGATGTGCGCGGCTATGCCGATTTTGCTCCGCTCGGCCACAGCGTTCGCGTCATCCGCGACGAAGAGAAAGGCACGATTGCCTGGAAGATAAAATATCGCAACGGCACGGAAAAGAATTTCCTCTCGCCGATTACGACCAAACCGTGGGGCACGGCAATTCCGAAACTTGCCGACGTTTCTCCGCCGAGCAAAGAAATGCGCGACAGCCAGTTGCTGTACAACGAGCCAAAGTGGATCCGCATGGATGACGGCGATTTGCGCACGCTTCAGTCAGCCGGTCTTAAGCTGAAGAAAGGCGTGTATTACTGATGGCATACAAAACGGTCGTCGAAGACAATATCGATATCCTGGTCGTCGGCGCGGGTCTCGGCGGCAGCGGCGCGGCCTGGGAGGCCCGGTTCTGGGGTCAGAACAAGAAGATCGTCATCGCCGAGAAAGCCAATATCGATCGGTCTGGCGCGGTCGCTCAAGGCTTGTACGCAATCAACTGCTACATGGGCACCCGGTGGGGCGAGAATAATCCTGAGGACCATGTCCGCTACGCGCGTATCGACCTGATGGGGCTGGTGCGCGAAGACTTGCTGTTCGATATGGCCCGTCACGTCGACTCCACGGTGCACCAGTTCGAAGAGTGGGGCCTCCCCATCATGCGCGACCCGAAAACGGGGCGCTATTTGCGTGAAGGGCGATGGCAGATCATGATTCATGGCGAGTCCTACAAGCCCATCGTGGCCGAGGCCGCCAAAAAATCTGCCGACAAAGTATTCAACCGCATCTGCGTGACCCACCTGCTGATGGACGACAGCCGGGAAAACCGGGTTGCCGGCGCCGTGGGTTTCAACGTCCGTACCGGCAATTACCACGTCTTCAAGTCCAAGACCGTGATCTGCGGGGCGGGTGGCGCCTCCAACATCTTCAAGCCGCGCTCCGTGGGCGAAGGTTCCGGCCGTACCTGGTACGCGCCCTGGTCCTCCGCCTCCGCCTATGGGCTCATGATCGATGCCGGCGCGAAGATGACGCAGATGGAAAACCGTATCGTGCTGGCGCGTTTCAAGGACGGCTACGGCCCGGTCGGCGCATATTTCCTGCACCTGAAAACCTATACGCAGAATTGCCTCGGCGAAGAGTATGAATCCAAGTGGTTCCCCGCGCTGCAGAAGATGGTCGGAAAGGAATATCTGGATCCTGAAGCTTCGCACCTGACGCACAGGCCGATCCCGACTTGCCTGCGCAACCACTGCATCATCAGTGAAGTGAATGCAGGCCGCGGCCCCATTTACATGGTGACCATGAAGGCTTTCCAGGATCCTCATCTGGAAGAGGTTGGTTGGGAAAACTTTCTCGGCATGACCATCGGCCAGGCCGTTCTCTGGGCCGCGACGGATGTGGACCCCAAGAACGAGAACCCGGAGCTGACGACGTCCGAGCCTTACGTGATGGGCTCGCACGCGACCTGCTCCGGCGCTTGGTGCTCGGGTCCCGAGGATGTCTCTCCGCCCGAGTATTTCTGGGGCTACAACCGCATGACGACGATCGAAGGCCTGTTCGGCGCCGGTGATGCCGTCGGCGGCACGCCGCACGCCTTCTCGTCGGGCTCCTTCACCGAAGGCCGTCTCGCCGCGAAGGCAGCCTGCAAATATATCGACGACGGAAAAGGCGAGGGCATCGTCGTCTCCGAGGAGCAGATTGCCCGTCGGAAGAAGGAAATCTACAAGCCGCTGGAGCACTACAAGATCTATCGCAACGAAATCGTGGCTGGCGACGTCAACCCGCACTACATCAACCCGAAGCAGGGCCTGGACCGTCTGCAGAAGCTCATGGACGAGTATTGCGGCGGGGTGACGGTCAGCTACATGACCAACGACAAGCTGCTCAATATCGCCCTCAAGAAGCTCAAGGTCATGGAGGAGGATCTCGAGAGTCTGGCGGCAAAGGATATTCACGAGCTGCTGCGCGCGTGGGAGCTCAAGCACCGGCATCGCGCGGCGGAGTGCGTAACGCAGCATACCCTGTTCCGCAAGGAGACGCGTTGGCCGGGCTACTACTACCGCGGCGACGCCATGAAGGTGGACGACGAAAACTGGCACGTCCTGACGGTTTCGCGCCGCGATCCGAAAACCGGCGAGTACACCATGGAAAAGGCGCCCTGTTATCACCTGGTTTCTGAAAATGAGTAGCGAGTTTCCGGGCGGAAGCTCGCATTGAACTTCGTTGCGTAAAGGAGCCGATATGGCGCTCGTTGATCTTCTTCAGATGAACTCTGCGACACCGCTCCCTTCGAGTGGTAAAGAATCGCAGGTGAACATCATCGACAAAGCCGACGAAGAGATACGGGCCATCGCCGAGCCCCTTTGGCGCGACCTCCTCAAACACTCGAACGAAGGTGAATACGGAGAGTTCGTCAAGAATTTCTCTAGTTCCATGGCGCGTGCCATGGATCAAGTTACGGTCGGCCATCAGTTCGCCAACAGCGAGCTTGCCAGAAATCTGTCCGATGAATTCGAATGCCTTGGCATCATTCGGCGCGGCGAGCATGTAACGGTTCTCTACCGGCAACGCAGCACCAAAAAACCCGGCGAGTGGCTCGGCCGGCTTGTCCTCGGCTACGAGAATGAAAAAATCAGGATTTTCGGCGCGTCAATCTTCTGAGCGCTGCGGATTACACATGATCGAAACGATCCACGATGGCAAATATGTTGAACTCACCTACAAGGTGATCGACAAAAAATCGGGACACGTTCTCACTGCGGTTGAATTTCCGTTGGGCTATGTCCACGGACACAACGAAATTCTGTCGCCTTTCGTACACACGCAACTCGAGGGCAGGTCCGCGGGCGAGGTCATCGAGGTTCCGATCGACGGCAATCGCATCTTCGGCGCCAGGGACGAGTCGCTGGTTTTCACTGACCGTATTGAGAACGTTCCCGAGGAGTATCGACAGATTGGCACCTCCATCCTCATGGAAAACGACAATGGCCAGACGCGCAGCTTTATCGTGACGAAGATCGACGACAAAACCCTGACTGTCGATGGCAATAATCCGCTTTGCGGCCGAGAGGTCGTCTTTAGCCTGGCGATTGTGACTGTGCGCGAGCCAACCGATGAAGAAGCACGAGCGGGCGGGGCGATCCCTCCGCAGGCGGATCTCGATCCGTCGCTCATGCGGCCTGTTTGAGTGACGATTTCAGTTGAATGAAAAAAGGTGACTTATGAGCAGCGAGCAAAAGCCAATCACCAAAGTCCCTGACGGTCACGCGCGCTTTTTGACGACGCGCCAGAAACCGGCAACGGAGAAAGGATTTGTCGGGTTCGAAACCATCTGGGAACCGTTCCAGGAGGAAGTCGAATACAAGACCCCAAAACGGCCGTAGGCTCCGATGTCAACGCTTGTTCCGCCGCACGGCTCGGAGTCCGTCAAACCCCTTTTGCTGCCGGAGGTCGAGCGAGCCGAGGAGCAAAAGCGTGCCGAAAAGCTGAAAAAAATCCCGCTCGATTCGCGTGCGGTTTCCGACGTCTTCATGCTGGCCCTCGGCGCCTATACGCCCCTCAAAGGCTTCATGGGGCACGACGATTGGCGCGGCTCCTGCATCGATATGAAAATGCGCAACGGCGTGTTCTGGCCGATCCCGATCACGCTGCCTGTCGACAAGAGTGTTGCCGCCGGCATCCATCAAGAGGAAGAGGTCGCACTCGTTGACGCGGAGACCAACAACATCCTCGCCGTCATGGATGTGCATGAGAAATATTCGATCGACAAGCAGCTCGAGGCAGAACACGTCTATCGCACGACCGACCCGAAGCATCCCGGCGTCGCCAAGGTGTTGGCGCAGGGAGACGTCAACTTGGCGGGGCCAGTGAGGGTACTGAGCGAAGGCGAATATCCGGTCAAATATCCGCAGCTCTATATTCGGCCCGCCCAGGCACGGGCCATGTTTCTTGATCGCGGCTGGTCGAATGTCGCCGCCTTCCAGACCCGGAACCCCATGCATCGTAGTCACGAGCACTTGGTGAAAATCGCGGTGGAAGTGTCCGACGGAGTTTTCATTCATCAAGTCCTTGGGAAATTAAAAGCCGGCGATATTCCGGCCGACGTCCGTACCCGAGCAATTCAAGCGATGATCGACAATTATTTCCGAAGCGGCACCGTCATTCAGGCGGGCTATCCGATTGAGATGCGCTACGCCGGTCCGCGCGAGGCGTTGCTTCATGCCCTTATTCGGCAGAACTTCGGTTGTTCGCATCTTATCGTCGGGCGCGACCACGCCGGCGTTGGCGACTATTACGGTCCTTTCGACGCCCACCACATCTTCGATCAGCTGTGGCCTGGCGCGCTTCTTACCAAGCCTTTGAAGATTGATGTCACTTTCTACTGTCGCAAGTGTTACGGAATGGCGACCGCAAAGACCTGTCCGCACGATCCGAAGGACCACATTTCAATCTCTGGCACGCAGCAGCGAGAGATGCTTTCGACGAATGCGGACATACCGCCCGAGTTCAGTCGCCCAGAGGTGGTGGCGATCCTCAGGGAGTACTACGCGAGCCTGCGATAGCGTATGCGTCCAGCATTATGATCATTGCGCAAATTTCCGACACCCACATAGAGCTCGGTACGCCCGACGCCGATCAGAGGATCGCGGATTTCGAACGGACGATCGTTGCCATAAATAGCCTTGATCCGGTGCCGGACGTGATCGTTCACACCGGCGATATCGTACATAACGGCAGGCCGGATGAGTACGCGCGAGCTGTCTCAATACTCGCGAAAGCGCACATGCCGGTCCATGTCTTGGCCGGCAACAAAGACAACAGAGAAAACCTGCGCGCGGCCTTTTCAGCCCAAGGATATCTCGCGGCCGATTCCGATTTCATCGACTATGCAGTCGAGAGTTTCCCGGTACGACTGATTGCAGTCGATACTTTAAGTCTGAACAGCAACAAGGGTGACTTTTGCGTGGCGCGCGCGAAGCGTTTGGTCGACCTGATCAACGCCGAGGTCACCAAACCGATTGCGATTTTTGCACACCATCCGCCGTTTGAGGTGACCGTGGGGCCTGACCCGATGAATTTTGAGACGCCAGAGATGATGCTGAGATTGCGCCAGGTTCTGGACGGCGCCTTTCGGGTTGTAGCCAGTTTCAGCGGGCACGTTCATCGCGCCGCAGAGGGAAGCATCGGCAATATCCGGGCCACAGTTGTGCCCTGCATTGCGACGACGTTGCGCAAAGGCGACTATCCGACGAGGATGAAAAGGCGCCCCGTTTATCATGTCCACCGGTTTGATCCGCGTTGGGGTTTTACCACCGAGACGCGAATTGCCGGAACGGAACCGCCGTTTTGAAATTCTGCCTGCTTTTCCGCTCTTTCCAATTTTGAAGATCGAAGATTCTTCGGTCGCATATTGCAGTGCCATAAATCCCTTGCCGCTCCGCGCATAAGGCTGGGTCAATGATCTTATAGAGGAGAAGAGTAAGATTTATTTTCTACGCCAGTTAGGCTGAAGAAAATTATATCCCACAGGCGCTCTCGATGGATTGCGCCGAGTGCGGTTGCCAAGGAGGCGACTATGGAAAAATGGAACGCTGGCCCCATTACCTATGATGAAAAATCGCGTCGAATGGCCGATGAGATGGTGCAGGCCGAAGCACGCCACATCGCGCGACGTTCAAGTCAAGATATCGACTGCGATTGCAAGGACGGAATGTTTCCTCGCTCGGGATTCGCTGACCGGCGGGCGTTTCTCTTTGCTGCGGGATCTCTCGCCGTCGGAGCGCCGGCCTTAGCGCAGACAGCGAAAGCGCCGCCTGGCGCCATTCAATTCCCTGTACCCGATGATCCGACCAAAGAACAAGGCCGCCCGGTAGGGGCGGACGGCGGCTATGGGTCCCGGTCGCAATTCGAAACGGAAGTGCGCGTACGCTTTCCGACCGCGAATGAGAACACGTCCTGGAGCTTTACTCCGCTGGACAAGATGTTGGGCAACACCACCGCCTCAGGTTTGCATTTCGAACGCCACCACGGTGGCATCCCCACCATCGACCCAACCAAACACGTGCTTTTTGTGCACGGGATGGTCAACGGTCCGCGCAAGTTTACCATGGCGGACATCAAGCGATTTCCGTCGGTGACTCGCAAACATTTCATCGAATGTTCCGGCAATGGTCTGACGGAATGGAACAAGCCGACGCTGAAAACCGTGCAGGGAACGCACGGTTTGCTGAGCACGTCCGAGTGGACAGGCGTTCAGTTTGCGACCATTGCCCGTGAAGTCGGCCTCAAGGACGGGGGCAGCTGGGTACTCGCGGAAGGCGCCGATGCGGCGGTTATGACTCGCAGCATTCCGATGGAGAAAATGCTCAAGGACGCGATCCTTGCGTATGGACAGAACGGAGAAGCGATCCGGCCGGAGCAGGGTTATCCATTGCGGTTGCTGTTGCCCGGCTATGAAGGCAACACGCACATAAAATGGTTGCGACGCTTGGAGGTGAGCGACAAGCCTTTCATGACGCGCGAAGAGACCTCGAAATACACCGACCTGTTGGCGAATGGCAAAGCGCGCCAATTCAGCATGGATATGGAGGCAAAGTCGGTCATCACTTTTCCGTCCGGCGACATGAAGCTGCCGGGTCCAGGCTTTTACAGCGTGACTGGCCTGGCCTGGTCCGGGCGCGGCCGCGTGCAATCAGTCGATGTTTCCGTGGATGCCGGAAAAACCTGGATGCCGGCGCGTATCGACACGGTGGCGGAGCCGATATGTACGGTCCGCTTCAGCCTTCCGTGGATTTGGGACGGCAAGCCTGCGATCCTGCAAAGCCGCTGCACTGATGAAACCGGCTATATCCAGCCAACGCTCGCGCAGCTGATCGCAATCCGTGGCTCCAACGGTCCATTCGGCTCGATCTATCACCTGAACGCCATCCAGAGCTGGGGCGTCGCAGAGGACGGGAGTGTGACCAATGTTCACGCATAAGCTCAGCCTGGCGGCTTTCATAAGCGCTTTGGTGTTTGCGCACCCGGCCTCCGCGCAGGTTGCACGCTACGGGTTCGGAACCCCGGCAACACCCGACGAACTTGCAAAATACTTCTCGATCCCGGCGGACGGGCGTGGTCTTCCCTCCGGTAGTGGAAACGCAAAAAAAGGTGCCGAGCTCTACGCCCTGGCTTGCGCAGCCTGTCACGGCGAAAAGCTGGAAGGCAATCCGGCCAAAGGCATTGGCGGAGACAAGCTGCTTGGCGGCCGCGGGTCACTGGCAACTAAAACGCCTGTGAAGACGGTCGAAAGCTACTGGCCTTATGCGACAACGCTGTTCGATTACGTCAAGCGCGCCATGCCATTCAACGCACCGGGATCGCTAAGCGATGACGACATCTACAGCCTCGTCGCATACATATTGTCGGAGGCAAAAATCATCAAACCAACCGAAATTATGGACGCCAAAACACTGCCGGCCGTAGCGATGCCGAATAAAGACGGCTTCGTGCCTGATCCGCGGCCGGAGGTCGAACTCTATCGTTAGAGCCAGCGATACTTTCGTCAAACCGACCAATTCGTGACCACGTCGGTCGCGACACGGATCGCTTTGTCAGTACGCAGGGAAATGAAGTTGATTCAGACAAGGTCTAGGAAGTCTCATGGGCGCACGTACCATTGACGGCAAAACGGTTGCAGCCGATCTGCGCGGCAAGATCATGGATGCCGTGCATCGGTTACGTCGTGACCGTGGCGTCGTCCCGGGTCTCGCCGTCGTGCTGGTCGGAAGCGATCCGGCGAGCGAAGTTTACGTGCGCAACAAGTCCAAGGCGGTCGCTGAGTCGGGCATGCGCTCCTTCGACTGCAAGCTCGCGGTTTCGACAAGCGAAGCAGAGTTGCTCGCGCTCATCGATGAGCTTAATGCCAAACCGGAAGTCAACGGTATCCTCGTCCAATTGCCGCTACCCAAACAGATCGACGCGCAAAAGATCATCGCAGCAATTGACCCCGCCAAGGATGTGGATGGATTTCATCCCGTCAACGCGGGCCGGCTCGCCAGCGGCCTGTCAGCGCTCGTGCCGTGCACCCCGATGGGCTGCGTTATCCTTGCTAACACCGTGCACGCATCGCTCACGGGCCTCAATGCCGTAGTGATCGGTCGCTCGAACATCGTGGGGAAGCCAGTGGCGCAGCTTCTTCTTTCGGAAAACGCGACGGTGACCATTACTCATTCGAAGACAGACGATCTTCCCTCGGTCTGCCGCCAGGCCGATCTGCTTGTCGCGGCCATCGGCCGTCCGGAAATGGTTCGGGGTGATTGGATAAAGCCGGGGGCGACCATCATCGACGTCGGGATCAACCGTGTATCCGGCGAGGGCGGGAAAACACGAATTGTCGGCGACGTTGCCTATGCCGAAGCCACGCAAGTGGCGGGCGCCGTCACGCCAGTACCCGGCGGTGTCGGCCCGATGACGATTGCGTGTCTTCTGTTGAATACATTGCGAGCAACCTGCGCGCAGAAGGGGTTGCCGGCACCAACGGTCTGAGCGCTCGTGCTTGGTGCAAAAACCCCTGCAGATGACCCAAAGCGGGCAGTTTCTGGCGATCGTGTCTGTCGTGGTCCCAGTTGGCAGTTGGCTAGATCCTTTGCCCGGTTCGCTAACCCGCGCGACCGGTTGCGAACATTGGCTTGCACTCAAAGATCTGTTCTGACGCCTCGACTTGACTCTTAGTCGTCGATTTGCGCGAATTGCGTATCGCCTTCACGTCCACCATCCGCGCGAACGCATGACCCCTTTAGTATTATCTTGCGTGATATTTTTGTTGGTGCTGGGCGGCATTCTCGCTGGCGTCAGTCTTCGACGCCTGTTGCCAGACCATCATCTCAGTAAAGAAACACAGGACGTCGTACGTCTTGGTGCAGGCCTCATTGCAACAATAGCCGCACTCGTTCTCGGTTTACTGATCGGAGGCGCGAAAGG
>Ga0207665_10000222_pt1 | contig 38700 bp, 71 predicted proteins | sample LARL112metaG_FD_184351 | JGI IMG/M metagenome (GOLD analysis project Ga0207665, IMG submission 184351) | Corn, switchgrass and miscanthus rhizosphere microbial communities from Kellogg Biological Station, Michigan, USA - LAR L11-2 metaG... | ecosystem: Host-associated > Plants > Roots >... | reverse complement strand
ACACTCAAGTACCAGAGCCCCTACAATGTCCGTGAGGGGAAGCTCCAGACCTACGATCTGGACTATTTCTTCCGCCCTGGCTTCCCCCGCCACGACTCGGCCCGGAACGAATGGGCAGTCATCGGCCAGTTCGGCCATCCGCAGGACACCCCTCCCCCCAACCTGAGCGTGCCGCGCTTCTCCGGCATCACCTGCCACGACGACGAAATCCACCTCGCCGTGCGCGGGACCACCAACTACTTCGCCCGCGAGCCGATGCAGACCGGCGTCCGGCTCTCCCGCCGTCTGGTGGTCAAATGGTCGAGCAAGGACGACGGCTACGTCAAGTGGATCGATCGGCTGTCAGGCAAGCTCATCGGGCAGTACCAGGGACCGACCATCCCGGCTGGCGAGTTCCAGTACATCCTCTGGGGCTACTATCGCGCTGGCGGGCTCCCCCCTGGGTCGGTCTGCATCGGTGGACCCAACGGCCCGTGGGTGGAGATTACCGACGGGGACCTGAGCCTGGCTCCGGCTCCGAGCCCGTCGGGCTTCGACCCCTCCAAGCCGAGTGTGAACCCCAACAGCGCTGCCGCGCTGCTCATGTCCATCCGTGACCAGATCAACGCCGAGTTGAACAAGGGCGGCTGGAAGCCATGAGCGATGTAGTCACCGTCGCGATCATCAGCGGTGCCTTCGGCACCCTGAGCGTCTTTGTCACGACGGTTGGCGCAGTCATCTCTCGCAAGGCACAGAAGGAAGCGAAAGCGGCCAAGGATAAGATCGAGGTCGTCCACGAGCAGGCCAAGGACAACTGGCAGATCTCGGCCAAGAACTACGAGACCTTGACCAAGGTGGTCGAGAACACCAACGGCAACGTGGAGCGGCTCCAGGAGGAATGGGCCAAGGAAGCCAAGCGCCGCGAGGAGGCTGCCTGGCACTTCGCTTTCGAGGCGGGGCGGCGGGCGGAGATGGAGAAGAAGCGGCGCGTAACAGATCTAGCGCACCCCCCGGTGAACGACGACGAGCCGAAGGAGTGATACGTGTGGCTCTATGAGATTATAAGCGGGAAGATGTACGACATGGCCCTCGATGGGGCGTACCTCGCTGGCACCGCTTGGTCGGGCTACGACGTGCATCGGAACAACCCGGCATCCTGTATCGTTCATCATCTCGGCCCTATTCCGCCCGGCGTCTACCAGATCGAGCCTGCCCGCGACTCTACCGAGCTTGGCCCCCTGGTCCTCGACCTCACCCACGTCGTCGGTGACAACTTCGGCCGCTCCCTCTTCCGCATCCACGGCGACAACCGCACTCCCCAGTTATGGGATGCTTCTCATGGCTGTATCATAGCCGAGCATGCGCTGCGCGTGACTCTCAGTGAGTCTACAGATCGCACACTCCTGGTCGTAGCGGAGCTACCTCATGACCTTGCCGTTGCCTAAGCGCGAACTCTCCCAGTGGCGGACCTGGACCGGTCTTCTGATCCTGGCAGCCTTGATGGTCCTGGCCTTGTTCGCCTGCCGTAACTCGGCGCAGGGGCCAGCCATCCTCCCGCCCGTCATCGGGGGGCTTTCCTCGCTCGGGCTCTGGCTGGCGGGTAAGAGCGCGGTAGAGCACACCGCCAATGCCAAGGCGGCGCAGACCTCCGGGACCCCACCTCCGGTATGACCAAGCAGCTATTGATCGGGGCCGGTGCTCTGCTCATGGTCCTCGGTGGCTGGGCGTGGATGTGGTCCCATGAGCACCGGGCACGGCTGGCTGCTGAGCGCAGCGCCGAAGCGGCCCAGCTTGCCCTCAAGGGTCAGATCGTAGCGGACCAGGAGAGCAAGCGCGCTTTGAGTCAGGATATCGATTCTCTTCTCAAGGAGAACGAAGACCTGAAGGCTGCCTACCAACAAGCACGCGCTGCCGCCCCTGGGGCAAAGCCAGTGGGTAGCGCCGTGCTGAAAACAGTCCCGGTCAGGGTGGAGCCCAGGCATGAGTCTCCTCCGGTCGTGCCGACGACTCCCCCTGATCCGGGACGCTTGGAGGAGGCATGTGCGCTTCCCTACTCCGGGACAGTCAGCTTCTCGGTGGAGGAGCTTGGGCTGGCAACGAGTGCGGGGAACTACCTGATCGTAGGAACGGCGGAGGCTTATCGGGAGACTCCACTCCCACGCGAGCGTCTAGCTCGCGCCAAGTTCTCCTCGCCTCTATCGGACACGAATCTCCTGGAGTCCAAGCCCGCTCCGCGCTGGGGAGCGCTCGCGCTCGGGGCTTGCTCCACCGCCCGTGGCTGCGGGCCGGGGGTGGGTATCCTCTTCCCCCCGCTACGGCTCCCCTTGGTCGGCTGGACGGTGGACATGCAGGCTTCAGCGCTGGCCTTGCCAGGAGCGTTCCAGGGCCAGGTCGGAGCCGGTGTGCGCTTTTGACCTCAACGTTGCAGGACGGGCCGTTTCCGGCCGTTTAAGGGGCATTCCTGAGGGTCACTCCCCGGAGCATTCCGGCCAGCATTTCTTGACGCTCTGCGTTACCAAGGTGGGGGTCGAACACTCGCTTCCCGTCCAGGAGAAGGCTCTCGTCTAGCTCATGAGTGATAGCGTCGCGGATCAGACGATGCAGGTAGTGGAGCAGGTACTTTTCCGTCCAGTGCTCCACCATGTAGAGATTGACGGTCTCATTGAAATTCAGGCCCCCGCTCACCGACCCGGTGTCACGATGCGGCACCTTCTTGAAGTGCAGGTGGATGGCGAACGAGCTTGAGTCATAGTCACAATCAATCTTGAGCCCGAGCGCGCGTAGTCCGCCTTCTCCGATGGAGATGCGATGATTGATGAAGCGCTTGGCTTCTTCGGGGGTCATTCAAACGTCTCCTTCAGTGCATCGAGCAGCGCTCTCTGCGTCCGATCCTTACGAGCCAGAGCCCGCATTACCACTTCATCGATGGTCCCTTTGGCGACGATGGAGTGAACTACGACAGCCTCTTTCTGTCCTTGTCGCCAGACGCGCTTGATGAACTGCTCTCGATCTTCGAGGTTCCAGGTGAGTCCCATTTCAACGACAGCAGCACTCGTGCCTTGCAGGTTGAGCCCATGGGCGACCGAAGCTGGCTGAGCCAGAAGGATAGGTATCCGTCCAGCATTCCATTCATTCTCGATCTCATGAAATCTCTTACTTGTGACTCCTCCACCGATCCAAGGGGTGTCCATCCCAAATCGAGCGAGTAGACGGTCTCGGTCGTGGTCGTACTCATACGCAACGAGGGCAGGCTTCCCTTGCAGTTCTTCGATGATCTCCTCAACTGCATCAACCTTTGCATCATGAAGATGATGTACGACACGTTCGCCCCCATCGCCATTCCTAGAATCCACATCAGAGTTGACTTGTCCATAGAGACCTCCATTGGCGATCTGCCTGCACTTGTTGGTGGCTGCGGCCGCGTTGGCAGCCAGGACCTTTTCTTCCTTCAAGCTGGCGACGAGCAAGGTCTCCATCTGCTTGTAGACCTTCATTGCCGCGTCAGGAAGCGTGACTTCAACACGATTGAAGATGAGCGGGGGGAGATCCAGGTAATCCTCCGCCGCCAGTCGCGACGCCAGCGGAGCCAGCTTCTTGTAGATGCGCGCCTCGGCATCAGACTTCGGCACCCACTGATATCCGCCATAGCCAGTTTGATCGAAGTATGCCAAGCGGAAATGCGTGATGTACCGTCCCAGCGCATTTCCAAGGTCCAGTATGTAGACCTGACCAAATAGATCGAGCAACCCGTTGGGAGCCGGACTTCCCGTAAGGATGTAACGACGCTTGAATCTATCCAGGTGCGGACGGAGGAGCTTGAACCGCTGCGTGTTGGTGTGCTTGAACCGGGTCGATTCGTCAACACAGATCACATCCCAGGGCCAGTTCTTCCCATCGATGGTGGAGAACAGCCAGGCTAGACCCTCGGGGTTCACCACGTCAACGTCCGCGCCCTCCCTTAGCCGTGCATCCTTCTCGGGGCCGTGCAGAACGTTCACCTTGAGGACGTTGAACTCCGTCCACTTCTTGGCTTCCCCCGGCCACACCGAGTAGGCAGGGCGGAGGGGTGTGATTACGAGCATGCGCTTGACCATGCCCCGCGCCTTGAGAATCTTGAAGGCGGCGAGCATGGTGGTGGTCTTACCCAGGCCGGGGTCCCATAGGAGTGCCGCGCAGGCACGCTCGATGATGAACTTGATTCCGCGTTTCTGGTAGGGGTGGGGAGTCCAGTTCACACCAGTTCCTTCCAGTTCTGTACCTCGATGGAGACCGTGCGCCAGCCCTTGGCTTCCTCCTGCTTGGCGAGCACCAGGGCTTCTTCGAGGGTCAGATGCTCTGCTCCGATCTGCGACTCCGGTGCATGAAGCTGGGTGTCACGCGCGGGGAAGACCCTGATACGGTAGAGAGGGATTTTCATATCGTTTCCTGATCGATGATATTCTTCCCTTGCTCAGTCGAGTCAACGACGTAGTAGTTGAATAGCTCCTTGTTTATCAGCGACCTGATCTGTTCTTGCAGCGGAGTGAGCTTCCCTCCCGGCCGTTTGAATTCCATGAAGAACAGTCTCCCTGCCCGCATGATCATGTAATCAGGCCAGCCGGTGTTGCCCATAGACCCCTGTACGGAGAGCTTCTTGGTCAGACAGCCACGCTTCTTGGCGTACTCGATGACCGATCTCTGGATACTGGATTCGAGGGGCTTCAGGCGACGGGGCATGGCCCCTCCTTCTCCTTGGAGTACGGGCACCAACGACAGTAGAAGCCAGGACGGGGGGCGAAGGTCTGATCGCGGAACATGGCTGAGACCCGGTGCTCCCACTTTCTCTGAGCACTCTCTAGGTCTTCCCTGGTCACGCCGGAGCCGTCGCGCTTGAGAACTGGACCGATCTCGGGGGGAGCATCCACGAAGATGAGCGCGGCGCTGGCGACGTTCACCTCCGACAGAGCGCAGAGCGCGGCTACCCCGTAGATGTGAAGCTGGTCATCATATTTGTCGTTCTCCCGGATCTGGCCATCCTTGCCGATGCCGCCCGTTTTCCAGTCGAGTACCTGGACCTCCCCTGGAGAGAGGAACCGGAGCACGTCGAGCTTGCCACGGAACCAGGCGTTCTTGGTGTACTTATCGATCGGGTGCCAGGTCTTGTCGAGCGTCACCTGGTACTCGGGGCGCACCTTGCCGGGTTTGTGCGCTTCCCGGCGCAGTTGCTTGGCGATCTTGATAACGTCTTTGTTCTTGATATCGGGGTCGAGGGTCTTGTCCAAGCCGAGGATGAAGCGCTCTAGGTTCAGGCCGATGCGGATGCCCCGAGTAAGCGCTTCTGCCTTCACGATCATTTGATGACAGGAGGTACAGTTCTCCGCTACTCCGTCGAAGCCGCCTTGAGTATGTCCACGGAAGCAGAGCGGGCAAAGCTTCTGTGCGTACTGAAGCTGCGCGCGCAGCGGGCACTCCTCATAGGCGAAGAGCTTGGTGGGGGACCAGCCGACGATGGGGACCATCTTCATTCCTGGACCTCCACTTCGCGGATCTCGAAGTCATCATAAGTGTGCTCATTGAGACGATACTCACCGTGTGGGGGACCGTCTTTGATGTACGCTGCCCGTGCCGTTTCGTCCGCCGAGCAGCGCGTAGCGTGCACCGAGATGAACTCTTCAGCACCAGGATCTTCGTAGGGAAACCCGTCACGCAACCCGATGAGCACGTACACCTTCATCGATCTTCTCCAGTTCTCCCCAGGTGGGGCCGATTTTCCTATCGGTCAACATCGGCACGTCAAGCTCAACGCTCTCCATGGCTTTGGCCAGGAGCTTGTCTTCACGATCCACGCACTTCTTGGGGGCCGAGATATTGATTTCATCGTGGATGGTGACCAGCATCCGGCTCTCCCTCCGCACCTCATGGTAGCGGATGATGGCTTCTTTGGTCACGTCCGCTGCCGAGCCCTGGATCAAGTAGTTGAGCAGCTTGTACTCGAAGGTGATTAGCTCACCCTTGCGCGGGCCTTTCTTGGCCACCGCCGGAGGCTCGCAGTAGTAGAGTCGCCCTCCCCAGGTGCGAATTGGCTCCCCCATCCGACCCCGGCGCTTCAATTCCTCGTTGAGCGCATCGACGCCAGGGGTCGCGGCTTTGATGGCGTTGCGGAACTTGACCACCCAGGGTCGATCGCGCTTGGTCTTGACCATGAGCAGGTCCACACCCTCCCCGTAGAGGATGCCGAAGTTGAAGTTCTTGACTATTACGCGATCGACATTCCGAAGGTCTCCATCCAGGAGAGAGCGGGCGTTCTCATGGTAATCGATGCGCGGGTTGCGCTGGTAGGCTTCCTTGAGGTCCCCATCCTCGAAGTGCCCTAGGATCCTAAACTCCTGCTGGTGGAAATCGCGGTGGTTCCAGACGTGCCCTTTATCGGGGTAGACATACTTGCGCACCAAGGGGAGCTCGGGCAGATCTTTGGGAGGGACATATCCGTCACCTTTGTTGAGGAAGTTCTTGGTGACGTTCATGAACCGCGAACACGAGATCCGTCCGGTGCGCGTGCCTTTCGAGTTCTTCCCCCGCTCATGATGCCGGACCTGGTTCCATTCGGTGAAGATGAAGCCTCCGGTTTGCGAAGCCTGTGCGAGCCAGGGGCGCATCGAATTTGCGAGGACCGTATGAAGTCGAGTGCGGTAGCCGAGCTTGGAGGCTACCTCTGGATCGTTGAACCGCTCCGGTCCTAGATTGTCCTTGGCCACGCTGCGCTGAGGAGGACGATTTTTTCCACCTTTCGTCCAAACCCAATCCGTAACGATCTTAGTCCGGTAGAGCGCATCTCCAATCTCCTGGTCGGTGTCGAAGTTGAGGTTCTTGTTCTTGAGCTTCTTGCGCAGCCAATCCTCGCATTGGAGGAGGGTGCGCTCATACTTCTTTAGATCTTTCTCTAGTCGGTCACAGTCTACCCGGAGCCCTTGCCGCTCATTGTCCAGCATCAGGGGGAGGAGTCTACGCTCCCGGTCATACGCTTGACGCATGCCCTTATCGAGCTTGGGGTAAAGGAGACGAAACAGCGCCAGCGTCCGATCCACGTCCCCGCAAGCGTAAGGTCCAACCACAGACGGTGGGGCTCTCCATATATTTCTCCCGTACTCTTCCTTGGATGCGTTCTTGCCGATAATGTGATGATCAATGAGCCAATCGCGAACCGCGTCACGCTCCGTTGGCGCTTGTCCCAGGTAGCGCTCGGCACTCTCTTTAAGACCCAGCGAATCGGCATGGGGGTCGAGGAGGAAGAGGATGAAGAGGGTGTCGTGCACTCGGTCCCAGGGAAGCGGTTTGAGCCCGAAGTGAGTCCCGGCCACATCTAGATCGAACTTGGCGTTGTGGAAGAGAAGTTCTTCCCTGGAGTGCCAGATACCTTGAAGTTCTTTCTTGATCTGGTCTCTATCCGTGAGGTATCTGGCCTTGTGTCCTGGACGGCGGATTGCCACCCCGACTGGCTCAGGTGGATAGTCAGGACGTGGTTCGATGCCTTTGGTTTCAAAGTCGATTACGATCATTTCGGCAAGACCTCCCGCAGCTCTCTGGCGAGGGCGTGGAGATGCTTAGCGCTGGCTGGCCTGCCGGAATCCATACAGCGATTTCGTTGCTCCTCCAGCGCCGCGAGGATGCGCTGCGCGAGAGGGAGTGAGATGGCAACCCGATCCACCGGAACCAAGCCTGGAGGAACCAGGTTGTAGCCCATGCTGTTATCCCTCATGGGTTTATCGCAATGGGCTACCCGGTGCCCGTACCCGAGTCCGTGCGTGTGGATCTTTCCGCAATACGGGCATGTGATGTTCAGGTGGTCTCCGTGTAATTCAGCGATCACGTTGGGCACCTCGCGCGCCTCGGACTCGTTGCTCATGGCTTGACCGGAGTGCGGAAGTGCTCGCGCAGGAGCGTGGACACCTCGTCGAACTTCGCCTGCACCCACGCCTCGACGGCGCGCTGCACTTCCTCCTGCGTCTCAGCTTCGAAGCTCTGCTCAACGAGATCGATGTAGTCTTCGTCTCCGCCGTCGTCGATGTACCGCAAGAGCAAGCTCGCGCTCGCAGACGGCCGAACATCTGGGCGGGCCTCGTTCCCCAGCCATTGCCGTTCTGCCGTCAGGACGCTAAAGCCGCCGCCGCGCGGCCAGTAGCGAGTGCTGATATCGATCAGGCTACCGTCGTAGTCCTTCTTGCCTTGGCAGTCGTCGGTCCATTTCGCGGTCGGTTTCACGTCGGATCCTCCTTCGCCTCGCGCGGAGCGAGGTGTGCAATGCGGTCTATAAATTCCTTGATGCCGCGAGCCGCTGAGCGGCAGTCTTGTCCGGCCAAGGCATCCCCGAGATACTTTGTGCGCTCGGCTCGCCCCTCTGCCGCTGCGGCATGTCGCTCTTCTTGAGCTAGCAGCGCCCTGCCCGCCTTCGCCGCCTCCTCGACGCCTCTCCTGAATCCTTCCGCGTCGCCCTGCTTGCGTCCGCGAGCTTCGGCGGCGGCGATCTCGGCTTGAGCGCAGATGCCGCACAGTTCTCCATCGTCAGGAACGAGGTCTTGCTTGCACCCCATGCATCTCGGATAGGCACTCATTTGGGAGGCTCCTCGGCGGGCGCGGGCATCATTCCCCGAGATCTGCTTTCCAGCCGGTCCCGAACGTCCCACCACGAACGATGCGCTCGTACTCCGGGTCCTTTTCCAATTCGCGCTGCTGCTCTCGCTCTAGTTGCTCAGTCGTTTTCTGTTCCGGCTTCTCTTCCGGCTTGTCCTGCTTCTCGTTTTCCATGGTCTACTCCCCTTCCTTCTTCCGCGCGGGCTCCGGAGACTCATCCGATTCGGCCATCCCCGACAGAGCAGGAACAGACCCGCAGCACCCCGTCGCCATGTGATCCGCGCAGAGGTTCCGTCCGCACTTCGTGCAGTAGTCGAACAGTTCGTAGCCTTGCGTCACCGCTCGGCATCCAGCCTTCTCGCATTTCATTTCGCGGGCTCCGGAGAGCGCAGGGCGGCGTGCTTCTCGCAAGCGCATGGATGCCGCCACGACTCACCCTGCTCTAACCTGTCAAGAATCGCTCTGCGCACGCATTCCGCAGACCCGTAGAAAGCTCCGAGGTGGTCTAGATCCAGGGTTCGGATCGTCTCCACTGTCTGCCTTAGCTTCCTCTCTGCTGCGTCGCGCTCTTCCGCCAACAAGGCCACGATTGGCTTACCGAGATCCGCCCCGCGAATCGTCCCCTCCAGTATTTCGGCCTGAGCGGTGAACCCGCCCTGACGAAAACCCGCTGCGAGGTGAAAGAGCCTTGATCTTAATTCGTCCTCCCTCGCGTCGCGCGGGTCCGCCGCTTGCGGCGCCGGGGAGGCGAGGGCGGCATTCACGCGGCGATACTTCTCGGACGTGTCGTGGCCGTCCCAAGATCCTGTGTACTCGGGCAGCCCCGCGAGGAGGTGCTTCTCGCTGTCGTGGAAGTGCCACGATACTTGCCCGGTCGGTAGGTCGATGCAGACCAAGCTGCGCCAGTCCGGCTCCCAAGTCTCGCCGGGCTTGTCCTCGTGGTCGCGGACTCCCGCGCGCCATCCGAGAGCGAGAGCCATCCGAACGAGGAGCGCGACGCACTGATTGCGCTCGGCGTATGCGCCGTTCTTCTCGGCCCGCAGCGCGTCCCGCTCCTTCTCCGCTGCCTCGGCGCGTGCCTCTGCTTTCACCCACTGATCCATTGCCTCGACGTAGGCGGCAGCCGCCACTTTGGGATCCTCAAGCGATGCGGTTGCGAAGTCCGCCGCCTCGGCCCTCGCGCGCAGCGCCGCGTCGGGAGCGGGGGCGGCAAGCCTGATCGTCGTCTCGACCGGCATCTCTCCGCCGTTCCACAGCGCCGAGCCGAAGATGTGCGCCAACTCCCAGAGTTGGAACTTCGTCCAGCCCTTCGCATCGCGCTCCAGCGGCGGCGAAGGATCAATGCCCAGCTTTCGCCAGTGCTGCTTGTAGACTCCCTCCCCGAGGGCCGTTACTCGGACCCACACGGAGTCGTTGAGATTCATCTCGGTGTGCGGCTCCTCTGCGCTTACGCGGCGCTCCGGCGCGGGCGGGTCGTGGACGGCGCACGCGGAATCGCCTTCCTCCTGATGGCATTGGCAACCCGGCTCGCGCGGCTTCTTGTCGTCGTGGTCCAGCGGCGGCTGTCCGGCTGCGGCCCATTGCTCGGCGTTGACGTAGGTGATCGCCGACAGCGGCGCCTTCCCCGTCTCCGCTGCGGGCGGCGCGGGATCCTCGGCCTCCAACACTTCGCGCGGCGCACCTTCACCGGCGTCGCGCATGTCGGTGCCCTCTTCCTCTTCCGGCTCAGGCGGCGGCTCCGAGGGGGAGGATTCCGGCGGATGCCCAGGGCAATACGGACCGCAGATCATCACGTCCTTCTTGCTTCCCAGATCGAGGATCGCCTCGGCTAGTTCCTCACCGGAGAGACCGTCTCCGTGCTCTCGCGCTTCGTGCGCTGCCCGCTCTAGCGCCGCGTCATGCTGGGCGGCCAGGGCGGCGGCGATTCTGCCTAGGCGATCATTCGGCCCGTCGTTGATGGCGTCGAGAAGCTCCCGCGCCTTCGCCTCGAAGTCCGGTGCGCGCGGGGTCATGGCCTGGCCCCCCTGGAATGCGTGTGCCACTCAGCGATGTGGTGCACCATCCGCTGCCACTTCCAGCAGGTGAAGCCGCACCATTCGCACTTCGATGGCCAGAGTCGGATCACTTCCCCTCCTTCGCGTCCGCAGGAGCGGCGAGGGCGCCGCGGCTATTCTTGACGAACCTGCATTCCTCGCCCCTGCTGCACGGCTCGCCGTGGATCGCGATGCCAGCCAGTACGGCGTCTCGAAGTCTGTCGCGGTGCGCTTCCGCTTTCTCCGCTCTGGCGTTCGCGGCGGCAAGGGCTGCCTGACTGCGTTCATACCCGAAGCGGTAGCACTCCAACGTTCCTGACACAGTGATGCCTGGTATCATCTTGCGCCCACAGATCGTGCAAATATCTTCCATCATTAGGCTCCCCAGCAAAGAGTGGCAGACTATCTCGGGGTCTGCCAGCCCTGACCAGCCGCTAGACGGCTTGGTCAATCCAGCTTCCGGTTGCTCTTCGCGCTCCGCTTGGGTGGCTCCGGTGCTCCCTCGGTCTCGATGTTGGGCCAGGGTTGGGTGAGCACCCCCTGCGACTGCTTGCGCAGCGCCATGATCCCCTGGAGCGTTTCCGCCGAGACCGGGGCCACCGGCTCGAAGGTGAGCCCGTGTCCGCCGTTCTTGAGCGGCTGGGCGCTCACTTCCATGATCATCTCGCGGACATTGCCGGTGCGAGTCCGCTCGGGCAGCGAGCTAAGATAGTTCCCCCAGTTCTTCAAGCTGGCCGGGGGGATCTGAAGCTGGCGCTTCTCTGCCTTCTGGAGGTCCCCGTTGCGGGGGAGCCCATCCTGCCCGAGCAGCGGGGAGATGACCAGGAGTCGCCGGTAGTCCTTGCAGCGTTTCCCTCGCCCGATCTCAGCGGTGTTGAACTTGTTCCACTTGCAATCGATGCAGGGAGAAGTGCCGTCCGGTTTGAGGTTCTGCTTGTGGGGGGCTGCCTCGTGGGCCACCATGCTCTTCTCTTCGGTGCCGAAGGCATAGCAGTCGGGAGTAGCGGGCTTGGTGGGATCAAACTTGCCCTCGAAGTAGGTCTTCTCGAAGATGTAGTCGATGACCGCCAGCTTGAGCCGGTTGCCCTGTACCTGCTTGCCGTCGATCTGGATGACCCCTCCCCGGTGGGTGATGCGCGGGACTCCCAGGGTCTCCTTGGCCCGCTCGTCGCGAGCTTCGTTCATCAACTCCTGTTCGTAGGGGGCCAGTTCTTGCGGCTTGCGGGTTGCGATCTTGTCCTTAGCCATGTGTCACTTGACCTCGTTGAGGGTTACGTCGAGCTTATGGAACTTCTCTACTCCAGGGATCTCCTTGCCATCCTCCCAGCGGGCCTGGCAAGCGGCTTCTCCCGGCCTGCGCTGGAGCAGATCGAAGTCGCCTGTTCTCTGAATATGAGAATAGAATTTGTCCCAGTCGGTGACTTTGGGTACGTCCTTCTCACGGATGGAGATGGAGCCCAGCTTGCCACGGGCTCCCTCGATCTCCTGCTTCTGGAAGGTCTGGATGATGAACTCCTTGGCCTGTCGCTCCTCTTGCTCCAGCGCCTCCAGGTCCCGCTGCATCGCCATGCGCTTCTGGTGCGCCTTGAACACCAGATCGATGCAATCGCCCAGTTTCTTGGGGTACTTCTTCGGTTGCCACGACTTCGGTAGTGCGCTCTCGGATTTAGCCATTAGCCTCTCGGTAGACTGAACTTCATTTCACGTTGGATCGGGTCCCATACATCGGCGGTGCACCCTTTGCACAGAATGAATACGTCCCTGCTTGCTTGATTGGACGTGTATGGATCAAGGACGAGATAGCGCCATCCCTCCGGGATGTGCGGCGTGCCGCCGTAGCTTTGCGCTATATCGAAACGGCCACAGCGCTCACAACGAACGTAGAAGGGGCTCATACCGGCTCATCCCCTTCCAACGCCACACCCAGCCTTACCCGATCATTCGCCGTCAGACCGTACTTGATGATCTCGTCACGCGACCGCGCGACGCGGGAATCCCCGCTCTCTCGTCAACCCCAGCCGGTGTAGTCGCACCCGGCGGTGATGAAGAACCAGCGCCCGTCCTTGAGCAAGCCGAAGGCGAGCCAGCTATTGCCTTCGTTCTCACTTTCGACCGCCTCCGCCTTGTCGATGCAAGCCACGTCGTCCAGATTGAAGCCTGCGACCTTCTCGGTAGGAGGTAGTTCCCCGACCCAGACCGGCGCACCGCCATAGGCGAATACGTTCCCCCAGTCGTAACCTTGACCCGGTAGGCCAAGACTCTTCACCAGGGGATCGTATGAGTCGAAGTTACCCAAGTCGCACCTCTGATTCCTTCCATGGCTTGTCTTGGAGCAGCGGGTTGTCACGTGTCAGGACACCCAGCCAATACCGCGTGTTCTTATCGGCTACCCGCTGCGCCTCCAAAGCCAGGTCCATGATCGTCCTACGCTGCCTTCTTGAGCGCGGGCCTACCGCCGCTTTTCCGCCCGGCCTTCTTGGCCTTTCCCTTCTTTCCCTTGCCGGGCTTGACCGCCATCTTGGTTGCGTACTTCTTGAGCGCCGCCAGTCGCCCGACCGCCACCTCGATCAGACGCTTGGCCGCGTCCTTCGCCTCCAGGCCCCGCTGCTTGCCGTACTGCCTGACCACCTTCTCCGTTGCCGTGTCCAGTGAGAGCGCCATGCTCCCTCCTTTCAAGCGCAAGAGATACTATCTCTCGCAGTTTGTTGTCAAGTCGCTCGTATCCCAAGCGATAGCAGTTGATTAATCCAGTCGCGGTGTTCCGATTGCACTCACCGGGAAGCGCCTGACGATTGCAGTCCAGCGGCGGTTCCGGCTTCTGACATACGGGGCAGTAAGTCACGCTCTTCCTCCTCGATCAGCTTATCGAGAAAATGCCGCGCTTTCTTCAGGTCTTCAACGCCGTTCTTGGTCTTGTAGCGACTCACGTACTTGATGACACAGCCAGCCAAAAAGCCGATGCCATTGCGGTGCACGTAGTCCCAGCACTGGATCTGCTGGGTGACGTAGTGCTTGCCACCTATCTGGGTGTCGTTGGCGCTCATGGCATTCTCGTCTTCCAGAGAGCATCCCCCGCAAACTTCTCCATCCAGGTCAGGCACTCTCCATTTTCCCAGTCATGGTGGCACCCATCTGTCGGACCTCCACCAGAGTCGATACTTCTACGTAGGTGTGTTGCCATGGTCTGAAGTGCTTGGATCAGCGCTTCACGTTCATCGAGGAGCCGAGGCAGCGCATTGCGCGCGGCTGCTATGAACGCCGCGTCCTCATCGCTTACGGCCGGATCCCCACGTTGCTCGCCCCCTTGCACGACTGCCTCTGGGTAACCGGGTTTTCCGACAGACCGTTCGCGCTGGTAGTCATTCTCTGGCTTGGCGTAGAACGTGATCTCCCACTCATCTCCGACGACCCATGGAGCAGGGGCAGCATTTGCTTCTAGCCTGCGCAGTTCAGCGATTTGCTCGTTGGTCATAGCTTCCTATCCGCGTCCACCGTCCACCAGCGGTTGAAGTGCTCGCGTATCTCGTCCAGGTCTGACTGCTCCCATCTGATCTGATTGCGAATGGCGTAGATGCGGCACAGTCCCTTGTCGGTCATGATGGGAATGCCGTGGTTCAACTGGCGGAAGCCCGCGCTTGCCAAGGCCCGCCCGATAGCGGTGGGGCTGGACCGTCTTTGATTGTCGGCGTTGAACGCCCTCACTAGATGTGTCGGGGTAAAAAGGTCACATCCGCTAGCAACGTCCTGCCCGAGCGGAGAGAGGGCAGCGACCGGATTCTCTTGCAATAGCTGCACCCATACCCCCGCTTCGTTCTTGCTCAGGTTGATCATGCTGAGCTTGCCAGGGGTGAGGGGGGCCTTCTCATGGGGATTGAAGCCCTTCAAGTTCAGGTCGAGCAAGTGACGGAAGAGATGGGCAGGCCCCCCGTTGGCAAGCCACTTGCCGAACTGCTCGTACTTGCTGCGCTCGGCGGGCTTGCCAAGGACCTCATGGATCATGAACCGGCCGTCCCTATCCTCCAGGAAGATTGCATCGGGATGGTTGGAGGAGAAATAGTGGTTCATGCAATCCTCGGTCACATAGTCAGGGAGGTACTTCTCCCGGATGGTGACGTACTTCTGTGTGATCATCCCTTTGAGGAAGTCGGCATCCACCCGCGCATCGCCGCCGGTGATTTCATCCTCGTAGACGAATTGCCGATTGCGCGCCCAGGAGTTGAAGCTCCCTTTCAGATCTTTGTTCTTTATCTCGATGAAGTTCTTGCCATAGATACCCGCCAGGGTATAGGCGATCAAGGTCTTACCCACTCGTTGCTCACGTGACCAGAGCACGCTAGCGGTAAAGAGCTTGGCGCCGGGATGCTGGATGGGGTAGGCGCACCACTTTTCAAACCACTCCCTGGTCTTCAGATCGTTCTTGAAGAGGAAATCGAGGAGCCAGGTCCAGGGACCGATGCTTCCTCGCTTGGGCTCGCAACCCCACCCCGGCCAGACGTTCCACTTGCCTTCGTACTCGACCGGCTTACCCGGCGCATAGACCATCTGGCTGACCTCGGCCCGGTGCTCCCATTCTAGCCAATGCTTAGCGAGGGGCTTCTTTATCATGGAGATTTGACCTTTCTTGATCGAGGTCTCCAAGTAGTGCCGGTTGGCATAGAGAGCGTGGACGAACTTCTGCGGATCGATCCAGTGCCCGGTAGAACGCTCTAGCACTACACCAGGATTGTGGATGAAAAGCACCTCCTCGTTCATCTCCCAGAGCGCGTTGCCCTCCGGGTAGGGAATTGCTTTTGCGATCAATTCTTTGAGCTTGTCTGCGCCGTGGGCCACCAGATAATCGTCAAGCCCTTGCTTTGCGTTGTTGGATCCTGGTGGAATTGTCCCCAGACGTACTCTAGCTCCTCGTTCGAGCAACGCTCCGGCAAGAGTCCGCTGCGCACGTATGACCTCAGGCTTGGTAGTGAGATCGGAGTCAAAGATGACCACCACCTCACGACCCTCCCATCCGATGCGAGCCAGACCAGGAAGGAAGTCGATCCCACGCTTGCTGCTACGCCAAACGTCCACGCCACCCAGCCCAATCGTCGCCAGTCCCGCCGTGCAACCCGCCGCCGCTTTAAGCTCCCCCTCAGTGATGACGATTGACGCTTCCAGATCGTCAGCGACTTGCTCCCATGGCACGTCGAGCAACGGGGGCAGATACACTTCATTCAACGTCCTCACTTCTTGCGCGTAGCGCTGCGGCTTCTCTACTGCACCGGCGAACCCCGGTAGAGATTCTAAGTACCGAATGCGGAAGAAAGAAGTTTGCTTACCCTGGAAGTCGAAGTATGGGATCCGTAACGATCCGACAGGATGGAAATTGACTCCGAGCGCTTGCGTCTGCTCCCCGGTGAGGGCGACTAGCCCCAGCTTCCTCGCTTGTCTATCGGACAGCCCACTCGCGGTCCATTTCTCCCGTGCCAGTTGTCGTACTGACTTCCGTTCCCCCTCTTTCACGCGACGGAGCGCCATCAGACCCTTTCTCCGGTTAAAGGGCTTGGTGGACCTAGCACTTCACGCGACCCGGTTCAACCCTCCAGTAGCTTACCCGGTTTCACCCCGAACACCTTGGCGAGAGCTTGCAAGGTCGAGAGGGACGGAACGCGAATACCCGTCTCCAGCATGGAAATATAGGCTTCCGACAGCCCGGTCGCCTCTGCCACCATGAGAAGTGTATAGCCCTTCCGGGTCCGCAAAGCACGCAGTCGCTCCGCCAGATCGATATTGTTCATCTATGCCCTCGGCATCTGAGCTTCGGCTTGCGAAGCGGTATCGATCACGGACTGCATGAACTGCTCCTCGCTGAACTGTCCGTCGATGGCGGAGCAAATTGCTGCGTTCATCACCGCCATGATCCAGTCAAGCTGCATGTCGCTAGCTCGTCGGGCGCGACCCTGCTTGCGAAAGCGGTACATGGCCCGTGCTAGATCGATGAGGGTCTGCTTGTGTTCTTTGGTCATCGCTCCTCCTTCACCGTGTAGCCGAACGGCACCTTGCCGTCGCAAATGGACCCTGCTCGTACCACTCTTTGTGAATACCCATCTCCTCGGTGATGGCCTTCATTTGACACCCGCCTGTTTCAAAGTAATACGTGCGAGATCGCGTACTTTCTCGATTTGGCCATGCCGCCACGTAATCGCAGCTGTAGACTCATCGTACGCATCAACTAGCATCAACAGAATCTCCGCCATCGCTGGAGCTTGTGCGATCAACCTTGCATCGGGTTCGTTGAAGCGGCCGTCAGAGCAGTGCGGCCCATCCACGTAATATTTGCCGCAGAACGGCTGCCCAGCCCTCGTCTCCAGTGTGCACGGAGAGATGCTCCACGGCCCCGGAGTCCAAGCGTTCATTTGGTCCTCCGTCCTTCCTTGTCACCTCCCGCTGCCTTGAGCACCTTCACAGCTCCCTTGGCCTTGGCCAGCGCCGCTCCGGGCGAATCGTAGTCGGCGATGGGCCGTCCCTTCTTGGCCGCTTCCTTGATCCTGGCAAGCTGCTTCTTGGGGGCGGGTCTGGGCTTCTTGACGGTGGCGATCCCCTTGGCATCCGCCAGCTTCTTCAGCCGCTCCCGCTCCTCGTCGGGGAGCAGCTTGGGCGCGTAGGGGCGGAAGGTGGCGTCGCCCTGCTTGAGCTTCCCGGCGTAGTCGAGAAGGGCGCGGGTGCGGCCCCACCAGACCCGAACTAGGTCTTCTTCTGGGGGTCGACCCTTGGCCTTAGCATGGTCCTGAAGCGCCTTCATCTGCTCGTTGTTAAGACTTACTTTCAATGTCGGCATCTAGAATGATCCCATCTCCAGAGGCTTTCTCGAACGCCTGAGTAGCGAAGTCGCGGAACTCAGGCAGGTTGGCATGCTCCTTGTTGACCGCCTTGTAGAGCATGGCGGACAAATGCAGGCACATGAAGATCGACTGTCCGGCAGTAAAGTGCTCCGCGAGCCAGTCGCAAAGCGCCTCTACATCGATCGAGCTAATCTCGGTTTTTACCTTGATCATCCTCTCCCCATTGGGCCGATACGGCAACCCTTACGCTTGCACACCATGCAAAGCTCTCCACCGTTGTCGTTCTTACGCAGTTCTTCGAGCTTCTTGTCGGAGATGCCGTTGAGGTCGGCATGTACCCGCTGCTGTGCTTCCTTCATCAGATCTTGCTCGGTTTCAGTTGCGGTCATTTGTTGATGGTCTCCTGCTTGGTTACGGTCACGGTACGCACGATCTCAGCCTTGCCGTCCTGGATGGTCAAGCTCTCGATATCGAGCTTCTCGCACAGATGGATGAGCTTGCGGACGGTTTGCTCAAGCTCGGTCTGGGGGTCCGGCTTGGCGGGGACCAAGATCGGCTCGACCCACCTGGGAGGCTCGGGCTGCTTCTTCGACTCGGGATCCTTGACCTTCTTGATCTTTCTGACACTTGCGAGCATTTCCTTGAGCACCTCAAGGTCCGCGATGCGGATCAACGCCGGCTGACCCTTGCCCTGCATCTTGATACAGTCAAGCTCAATGGCCCGCTTGCGCACTACGCTGTCCATACGTCCAAGGATCCGAGCGGCTTTCCGGAGCGAAACGTAACCCTCGGGCACCCGCTCGGCCCATGACTTCTTGCTGGCTTCTCCCGGTGGCATCGATTACCCCGCGTTGAAGGAAGCGCAAACGACGCGCTGCTCGGAACCCGGCTTGGCCAGACCGATAAGTTCGACTCGCACCTTAGTGGGATCAGTGGTCCAGGTACCCCATGTATCCGCACTGAGCGGTTTGCCGTTGCCAGGGTGGATGTTCCTCGCCGCATCCTCTGACTTGGCAATGACCACTGCTGAGTCGTAAGTATCGTAGCCATCCACGTCGTTCTGACTGATCAGGTAGATGTTCACTAGCCCTCCTTGGGCTTCAACTTCGCCAACTGCGACAGGATCTCGTCCGACCGGCGCTTGGTCTCCTCGGGGTCCATCTCCGGCTCTGCCGCGACCTCGATGAACTTCACCACCAGCCCGCGCTTGTTCAATTGCTCGATGAGAAAGTAGACCATGGGGAGGGTGACGCCAAGTCCGTAGTTGGCCTTGACGATCTGGCCTACCTCCCAGACTCCACGCTCCCACTTCTCCTTGTCGATGGTCTGCGCCTCGCCGGTAGCCTGGACGACGGTCACTCCCGACTTGGCGCTCTGCACTTGCTTGAGCGATGCCTGATAACGCTCTTCCTGCGCATTCAGAATCCCCATGTAGCGCTCTTGCTCTTCGAGCCGTACCTGCCGGGTGGCGTCCTCAAGCTGCTCCGCGAAGTAGCAGGCGGTGTGCCAGTACCGCCCGCCCTTCTTGACATGATCCCCGAGGATGGAAACCACCCCATCGCCGCTCTGGCACTGTACGGAGACTTCAGTCTTCATCGATCACTTCTCCTTGGCGGTCTTGTCCAGCTTGTCCCAGATGCCGTCCAGCTTGCGCGCGTCGAGCACCACTTCGAGCGCGTAGATGGCGGCGTGCTTGACCGCATCGCCGTGCTTGCCTGCCAGGTCTGCTTTCTTCAACTCCTCGATGAGCACCTTGATCTTCTTGGCGGGGAGCCGGTCAGGCTCGCTGCTCTGCCCCGTCGCCCGCGCCGCCACCCGGCCCGTCACCTTGCCCTCGGTGGCGGCAGCGATGAGCGCGTTGGCCTTCTTGTTGACCTCGGCGGGGTCCAGCTTGGCGACTCCGGCGGCAGCGGAGACGCTGAGCTTGCCTCGCACCACGAGATCCTGCACGTTCTTGGGGAGGCTGAGCAAGCTCAGATGGGCCTGCACCGCCTGGGGAGTGAGACGGAACTGCTTGGCGATCTCGCCCTCGGTCTGCCCCACGTCGAGCAGGCGCATCATGCTGCGGGCGCGAGTGATGGCGTCGGAGTCGAGGCGATACTCGTTGAGACGGATACCGGCGAGCATCGACTCCACGTCGTCACGCTCGCGGATGGCGCAGATCACGGTCTTGATGGGCGGCAGACCCATGGTCTTGCGCAGCTTGTTCGCCTCGGGGATGGCGCGCACTCGTTGACGGCCATCGTTGACGTGGTACTTCCCGTCGATGAGCGTCACCTCGGGGGGCACCTCGATATCCCGCTCGGCAATGCTGCGGGTGAAGTCCTTGTCGAGCGGCAGGTCGAGGCGCGGGTCCCAACGCGGATCGCTGTCGTCCTTGGCGAGGACGATATCCTCGACCGGGATCTCGCGGTACTCGACTCCCGGCTTGCCATTCTTGGGGGGCTTCTTGCTCTTCTTGGGCTTGGGAGCCTCGGCCTGCTCGGGGATCACTTCGGGCTGATTCTGGTTCACTTCGTTCTCAGGCGTTTCCATTTACTCACTCCTCCGGTGATTACGGGTGTACAGAGCGCGCATGCGCTCCGCTTCCTGCACTTCTCTGAGCAGGCGCACTTGGGTGCTCAGGCTCAGGGAATTGAAGCCGGGATAGGGGCCGGGCGGGGCGGGCTTGCGCGCCTTGCGCTCGGCTCGGTCGATCTCAAAAATCTGCACGCGCAGGAGGATCTGCTCCTGGGTGCAGATGGGCAGGCCGCTCTGGGGTGAGAACTCGGTCTCGGTAGAGCGGAGCATCTCGATCAGTTCTTGGCGCATCGTGTCAAGTTCTCCGTGAAGTCCGGCCTTGACTCTATGTCAAGTCGGAAAGGGTGTCAAGAGCGATTTATCGCTAGGGAAATTCGTGAACTGAGGACTCGGCGTCCGCGACGTGCAGCACGGGCAGCACGCATCGTTGTCCAAGTGAATTGAGCTTGGTGCAGCGCCACGGCATCGGATCGCGCACGGTGGCCACGCCTTCGGCCGCTGCCCCTCGCTTGGTATCGCCCCGCAGCTTTTCGCTCGCCTTGAGCGGCGCGTAGGGGCGGAAGGTAGCCTCGGGGTTCTTGCGCTTCTCGGCGTAGCGCCGTAGCTGCTCGACGCGCGACTTGCCTGCCTTGAGAACCTCGACGTAGGCAAGCTCGATCGAACGGTATCCTCGGTATTGACGGAGCCACTCGACATACTCAGCTAGCTCGTCAGGGACTTCAACTGAGATTCTTGCCATTCGTTCATCCTCTTGCGCCAATGCTCGGCGCAGTACCACTGCGTCCTTGTACGATCGAGGACCTTGGTCTTGAAGGGGTAGGTCGCGGGTTGCTCGCAATCGGGGAGGGTGCAGCGCTTTACTTTCGCACCCATTTGCTACCTCGCTTTACGAAGTGCAGGCTCGATCCATCGCGGAAGTGCGCGGTGTAGTTGGTCTCGGTACGCTCGGTCCGTAGGATGGGGATCTGGGCGTATGCCCTGCCCCAGCTTGCGACGGTGTGCTCGCCCTTCTTGTCGAGGGCGAGGGCGGCGAACTGCTCGGCAAGGCTCGGAGGCTTTTTGCTCGGCATTTACTTCTCCTTCATCGGGCGAAGTCGAACGTAGGTGCCATTCTCGCGGGGCCCGGTCCCGTACCAATGTGATCCATCGAGCATCCTGACCCGGTAGCGTACCGGCTGGAATGATGCGCGCAGAACTGTGCGTTTCGTCACGAACCCAAGTATCCCGCCGGTCCAAGACATAATTCGCTCGTTGGAATCGTAGAGGAACACTGGCTCGCGTGCGCCGATTGTCAGTGCATCGATGTAGGCGGCACAAAGATCGCAGAACCAATGCTCGCCCGATTCATCGTGCACGCCATGTCCCTCGGGGAGCGGGCCATCGCAGTTGGTACAGGGCATCGTACTCTCCTACTCGTAATGGGGGCGTTGCTCAGGGAAGTGCTGGGCTGGATGATCCTCGATATAGACCTCGATATCATCTCCGCCAAGGACGGAGTAGCGCCCCTGGCTTGCCCGGCTGGTTTTGTACTCGGACAACTGCGCGCGTAGCTGCTCGCGGATACGCTCGGCTTGCTCGGGATCGAGCGGGGCTAGACCCGTTTCATTCTCGGTCGCCTCGATGGGCACGCTGGCAAGCGGCTCGCCCGCGTCGTACCACCAGCCACCCTCCTCGGGTCCGCCGTAGTGGCGCGAGACGGCGTAGGCGTTGACAAAGAGGATCATGCGTTCTCCTGTGCGGCGTCGATGGCCGCTTGCTCAGACTCGTAAGGACCCTGGGGATCACCATCGGGCAGGCAGCCGGGGAAGCAGGCCCACCAATACCATCCCGGCGGGAGGGGATTACCTTCCTCGTTTACGAAGTTTCGCGCGGCGGTACGAGGTGAGGAATGCTCCTCCTCCAACTCCGCGAGCTTCGCCTTGAGAGCGGTGCGGAGGTTCCGATACGGGTCCGGGATCGGCTGCGTCTGGCAGGCGCAGTCCACCCACCGCGCCTCCACGCAGCACGCCCGCTCCCGGCGGCAGTCCGGCTCCCCGCAACCGGCGCAGAATCCGCCCGCGCCTCCGCAGCGACGGCAGATCATAGAGCACCCGCCTGCTTCAGGGCGGCGCGAGCCATCTCGACCGCATCCTGAGCCGCTTCCGCCCACCGCGTCTCTACGAACGGCAGAACGGCAGCAAGCGCCCGCGCAAGCTCTGGCGCGGAAGCAATCAGCCGCGCATCGAATGTGCTGGTGATTTGTTCGGCAACCGTCATGCCATCGCCGCCTATGACATCGAACGATCTCAGATCGCCGCGCTCTACCGTCCACGGCCCCGGAGTCCACGCGCTCATCGCGCACCTCCCGCGGCCAGAGCGGTCGCAATGGCTACCAACTCGAAGTCTCGTCTGGTCATGTGTGCATGTACCCATCTAGCTCAACCCCGACGGCATCGGGCATCGGACTGGGCTCTTTCATCACAGACCTCGGATGGGGTTGAAGGGGCCGGGGACATAGCCGGCGAGGAAGACACGCTCCTCGGTCGCGCGCTGCTCCTCGTACTCGGCGCGGCGCTCGCGAGCGATGCGCTCGCTCTTGCATTTGAGGAGCCACACTCGCCACGCGGCGTCGCTCATGTCGATTTGTCGGTTCTTCACGAGATCCTCCACACTTCCTCGTAGGAGACTGCTCGCACGTCCTCGGGGCAGACGTTGCACACGTAGCCCCGGCCTTGCGGTCCCAGGACGTTCCAGCGCACAATGAACCAATCGTCGCGAAACTCGTCCTCGATGATGATGCCGCTGTCGCCCGGCTCGATACAGAGACGGTCTCTGTCGATGCCGTAGCGCGTCGAAACCACTACGTCTCCCGGCTTCACTTGGCCCTCCGGCGAAGGATGTAGCCCGCGCCGTAGCGGCTCGTGCGGGGGGCGGACGCAATGGCGTCCAGGGATACGCGCACGGCGTCGGTCCGCTCGTGACGGTCGGCTCCGTGTTTCCGCATCATGGGGTTGCTGGTGTAGGTGAATACGCGGACAACCTGTCCGCGCGAATTGACTCTGAGCATGTGTCGCTCCCTACGGGAATCGGTCCCGTTAGCTAAGCATTAACAGAATCGTTAACGCTCAGCTAACGAGACACAATCGCTCAGCGACTAGGAACAATACATCGCAGTTTTGCGTTTGTGCCCCGGATAGGGAAATTGCCTTCTACGCGGGCGGTTTCACTTTGACAGGTTATTCCGTCCCTAGGTTGCGTCGCGGTATTACGGTAGCGTTTTAGCCTTATTCCCAGAGGGAAGCTCAGCGGACTTGCGCCCTACGCTACGCCGCACCTAGACACGCTGTCATTGCGCGCCTTACCGGTAGGTATTCATTGCGCGGATTCATACGCGATAGCTGAGGGTGCATCCGGTAACACCGCTTAGGTGCTGGCAACCTTCCCGGCCCGTATCACTAGCGCCACAGTTGCCCGGTTCTTTCCCGGCTTCTAGCCCGTCTACCGCGTATGCCGCTACTTCATGTTTCCTGCACTTGCGAAAGCTAGCTTAACTGGGAGTTAAGCCCCTGTCAAGCCCCCTGCCCGGTACCTCTAGCGAATGCGCGCCCGGTAGTGACCAGTGCAAGGTTCCGGGTCAGCTAGGCGCTAGCTGTAGAGCGCGCCTCCCGGTCTAACCTTGCGTCCGACGAGCGAATACATGAGCAGGATGCGTGCCAGACGTAAGATCTTGATTTTACGTTCTACGCGCCGTGTCAGGATTGCAGGAATGAAATGGGAAGGCTCCGCCAGCGGGGGGCGGACCCTGCCCAAGCCGTTGATTTACTTGCGGGTTTTGGGGGTTTTCACTTCTGCAATGGGGTTTTGCAGATCTGCAATGCGGGCCTTAAGCCTTTGAATTTCTTTAGCTTCCGCCACGGTGTGGAAGTGTCCCTCCTGTAGCTTGCTCAGTGCGGCCTGAGCTTCAAGCAAGGGAGCGCTTTCCTCAGACAGATACGGTTCACATGCCTTACGGATTAACCGTGTGAGCGGAATGCCTAGAGCGGCCGCGCGAGCCTTTAGCTTTGCGTGGTCTACATCGGGAATATCAATGATAAGACGCATGGTTACGATCTCCTCTCCGACGAAGGTCTGACTGCGCCATCGAGCCTACCTGTTAGAGAGGATAGGTGGATATCAGACTAAGGTCTATTACAGAATTCGCCGAAAAAGTCTCTAGCAAAATCGCGTTTCCACAGAACCATCCACGATACCAGGTATATTACCTCTATCCTTCTCCTTCTTCTTCTTCTTCTTCTTCTTCTAAGTGTAAAAGTAGAAAAAAGAAGAGGATACACACACTTCGGTACAGAGAAACGCTCTGAAAACGAGCGCCCGGCGCATTCCGCCTCCCCAGAGGGAGTGCGGGGACTGCTAGAGTGAGAGCGCCGCTCTCTCCCTCTCCCTTCCCTCTCCCCAGTGCGCGGGGCTACGCCGCCTGTACTGTAGGCTCCGCTCCTACCTCTGCGAACCTGACATTGCGAGCGCAGCGCAATGCATCGTGGCACGCGCATTGCTTGCAGACGATCAAGTCGATCAATCTGGCACAGCGCTTGCAAATACATTAGAATGCAAACCGCGTTAAACGGCCGGAAACGCCACTCCCAGCGACGCAAGCCCGGACTCTAGGCCCTGACCTGTCTTTGCCGGGAATCGCGCTAGCCACGTTTCATGCCAAAAGATCTTCACAGGGTTACCCACAACAATGAAACGGCACTAATCTGCTGCGGTTGGATTCCAGTGAGACGATCTTTTTACGATCGCACTGGAATCGTGGTTCGCTGATTTTCGGCTCGGCGGGGGTAGGGCCGGGGTTTTGTCTTGGCCCGCGCGTGGGATACTGCTCTCCACCCCGCACTAAAATCCATGATCTTAACATATAGTTAACTAGCCCCTCAGGTCTTGACTCCCAAACCCCAGTCATGCGATGCCATCGTCCCAAGGAGGAACTGACATGCACCATCCATCTCTGCTCGCCATCTTGATCGTTGAAGCGGTCATCTTCTTTTTCTATGGTTTCTATGTCAATGCCCGGAGTACTCCTCCGGTAAGGCATTCCTTCATCCCTCTGGGCGTAGTTCTCCTCATTACGATCATTGCTTTCTTCGCGGGCTGGCTATGAGCACCGGACCCAAGGAGCTTGCTCACAATGCGACCAGGTGGGCCACCGTCGCCAAGAAGGAGCTTCCTGAAGACGTAGGTTTCGTCTTTGTATTCTTTCCTCGATCATCACTGGACAAGGGCAAGGGAGTCTTTGTCTCTAATCTTTCCAAGGAGGAAGCCATGGAGCAGCTTCGCGCGACTCTCAGGAGATACGGCGAGCTTGACAGGATCTTGATCGTATGAACGAGAAAGTGACCGCCTGCCCCGCCTGCGGAGCGCATCTCCAGACCCCCGCCGAGTTCGCCACCCACTTCTGTCCTACCGGGGACTCCCAGGGAGAGGATCTTCTGGCCAGGATTCAATCCCGCCAAGCCCTCGAAGAGCGCCAGAAGATCCAGCCGACCTATGAGCGGCTCCAGAAGGACGTTGCCAGCGCTTGTCAGCAACTCAACGACTTCTGGGACGGAGAGGTCGAGGTCTTGGTTGCCCTCGTACCCCGGGGGACCAACCAAGCGCATTGGTGCACGACCATCCCCGACGCCGACCGGTTCACTCGTATCCTCTCGGAAATCCTCAGGAAAGGGGTGCGCTCGGTCCCTCGCTCGATGAAGCCAGGCTTGACGTAGCCGTCGCGGGATGCTTAACCGTGCTTCCCATGGCGAAACGCCGTGGGACCCGCAGGCCCAAGAGCGACCAGGGGGAGGGTACGGACCTCCCCCTCCGTCGTAAGAAGATCACTCAAGCGTATCTGAAGCACCGCGCTCAGGACATGGCCGAGGATAGGACGATCAGTCCTGCCATCCGGCTCAACGCGCTCAAGTTCATGGCCGAGATGGTGCCGGGAGCGCTGGCGCCGACCGAGTTCAAGGGGACTTTCAATCTGGAGCAGTTCGTCGAGGCGGCGGGAGGGCGCCCCCTCGAAGGCAAGGTCATCCCCCTCCAGGAGATCACCGATGGCAAAGGCGACCAAGGGACAGGGTAACATCAGCATCCCGGATGAGGGGAACCTTCCCCATTCACGCTATCCGAGGGCGAGTCAGGAGCTTCGCAACCGGAAGCACATGCTTCCATCGGAGGTTGACCAGGCAGGCGTCAACCGACCGCCGCTCCACGACGGCGATGGTCCGATCCCCAGCCAGCCCGGCACGATGACGGATTAGGCCATGGGCAAAGTCATCACCAGTACCAAGTCGGGGAGCACCACCGTCGTCAAGCACTCGAATGGCAACCGCTCGGTGCATCACACCATCTCCGAGTCCCACCACGTCGAGGACGAGACCCAGGAGGCTGCTTCTCTCGGAGCCATTCCCCAGGATCCGCAAGAAGAGGGACCGGGTGACTATCCGCTCATGCAGGAGCAGATGAAGGCGCGGACCGTGCTCCCGTCCAACTCACCCCGTATCCACAAGAGGTGATCATGCTGCCCATTGGACAGAGGGTCAACTACAAGCTGCTCCCCGAGGAGTACACCGGAGCGGACCCCGCCCCCGACGGCGAGGTGCGACCGGCTCTGGTCATCAAGTCGGATCCCCAGGACAACAAGGTGCTCCTCCAGGTCTTTACCGATCCCGGGACCGATTCGCTCCAGGGCCCCAAGTGGGTGGAGCAGGACGGTTTCCAGCCCGGTCAGTATCAGGTGGTCCGCTAACGTGCCTTACGGGATCGCCAAGCGCTTGGGCGGTGACTCCAGGAGGAACGTCCAGAAAACCGAGCGTCAGGTCAAGGCCATCATCCGCTCCGGCAAGACCAAGATCCAGGCCATCAAGATCGCCAAGGCCATGCAGGCCAAGCGGGGCAAGGTCTGAGCACGGTAAGCACATTGAGTCCCAAGCTCAGGAAGGAAGCTGGCATCAGCAACGAGAAGGCTGCCGCCTGGCGGCGGGACGCTCGGATATTTGTCCGCGACGTGTGCAAGGATACGCCGGATGCCTGGCAGGACGAGTTCCTTGCCGCTCTCTCTGGCATCGAGATCGGTGGTCTCCCCCCTCCCCGACCCATGCTCGCCCTCAAGGCTTGCAAGGGTCCGGGGAAGAGCCGGGCCATGGCCTGGGCCATCTGGTGGTGGCTCTTCACCAGATGGCACGCCAATGCCATCGCTCTTTCGATCACCTGGGACAACCTGAGGGACAATCTCTGGACTGAGCTTGCTCGGGTGCAGACCCAATCCTGGGCGCTCCAGACCCTCTTCGTCCACACCGGGGAGCGGATCGTCGCCAAGCAGTACCCCAAGGACTGGTGGTGCTCGGCAAGATCCTTCCCTCAAAATGCCGACAAGACCCAGCAAGCGAATACCCTGGCCGGTATGCACGGGCGGCACCCTGCCGTCTTCTGCGACGAGGTTGGCGACTATCCCGACGGAGTTGTCGTAGCCGCCGAGGCGATCTTCTCGACCCAGGTCGATGGCAAGCCGGTCGATGGGCGATTGGTCATCGCTGGCAATCCCACCCGTATCGATGGCCCCCTCTACCGGGTATGCACCAAGGACCGGCTCCGCTGGTGGGTCAAGGAGATTACCGGAGACCCGGATGACCCTGGACGGGCTACGCGCATCGACCGCGAGTGGGCGCAGGCTCAGATCGACCAATGGGGCCGCGACAATCCCTGGGTGCTGGTCAATATCTTCGGCAAGTTCCCCCCGGTGCAGTTCAACAAGCTGCTCGGTCCTGATGACGTAGATGCCGCTGCTCGTCGCGAGATCCCTCGCTCAGTTTACCAGGACGAGCCGGTCATCATGGGCTTGGACGTGGCTCGTTACGGCGACAACGAGACGGTGCTCACCCGCCGTCAGGGGTTGATGACTTTCCGGCAGATGTACTGGCGCAAGACCGACTTGATGACTCAAGCGGATCAAATTGCAAATGAATACTTCATCCATAAGCCTGCTGCCCTCTTCGTCGACGATTCCGGCTTGGGCGGTGGGCTCTATGATCGCCTCCGGCAATTCGGGGTCAGCGCCATCCAGGTCGATGCTGGGGGTACTCCTCTGGAGCAGCGCTTCGACGACCGCCGCGCGGAGATGTGGTGGCGGATGAAGGAGTGGCTGCTCAAGGGAGGGTGCATACCGAATGATCCGGCTTTGCGCTCTGAGCTAGTGGCCCCGGTCTTCAAGTACGAGCCTCGTGGCAAGATCACCAAGTTCTGCCTGGAGACCAAGCAGGATATGGTCAAGCGCGGCCTGGCCAGCCCTGACCACGCCGATTCCCTGGCCTTGACCTTTGCCGCGCCAGTGGCCTTCTCAATTGGCCCCTTTCAGAGAACCGACCCCCAGTTCGCGCCTCTCACGCACCAGCCGGTGCGCGGGGGAACCGAGCCGGACTGGGATCCTTACGGAGCAGATTAGATGGGACACCGACCGGATACCGTCAACGCGCAGGGCCAGGTGCTTACTGATGAGATGAAGGACCAGCTTGGCGGTGGGAACAACCCGGCGAACCTTTTCAAGGACAACCAAGGGCTCCCCGATCCCTCTGGCCCCAGCCGAGCATCGGAGATCTTCCGTAATTGGCTCTTCGGGCCGCAGGTCAAGCCCATTGATCCAACAGAAGCCATCGCTCGTTCGGTCGGTCTCAAAGGTCAGTACCAGGCCCAGGCCCAGGGCTCGGGCATGATGGGTCTCTTCGGGCTCACTCCGCTCGACCTTGGCCCCATGCAGAAGGGGGTCCCGTACTCAGTACCACCTATCCCCACCTTGAGACCTAGATGATCGAGCAGATCCAGGTCATCCGTGTCAACGACTTCGATGAGCGCTGGCGGCGCTACGCTATCCGCTGGACGGATCTCAAGCTGGAGCGGGGGCGGCAGTTACCCGTCTACAAGGATATAGCGAGTTATATCTTGCCGGAGCGGGGGCGGTTCCTCGCTACTGACCACAACAAGCCGAGGGACACTGGCAAGATCCTCAACAACGTCCCCACCCGCATGGCCCATGCGTTGGCGGCGGGGTTGATGAGCGGAGTTACTTCCCCGGCCCGGCCCTGGTTCAATCTGACTTTGCCGGATCCTCGGCTCACCGAGCTTGACCCGGTAAAGCGCTGGCTCTGGACCTACAACCAGATGATGAAGCAGGTGATCGACCTATCTGGCTTCTATCGTGTTTGTGCCATGGGGGTCTATCCTGACCTGTGTGGGTTCGGCACTGGGGTCTCGCTTCATGAAGAGGATGCCATCCGACTGATGCGCTTCACTCCGCTGGCGGTTGGCACCTATGCGCTCGCCCAGAACGGGCGTGGGGAGATCGATACTCTCTTCTACGAGGAAGCCTGGTCGATTGGTGAGTTGGTCAAGGAGTTTGGCTGGTCCAATGTCTCCGACACGGTTCGGACGATGTGGAACAGCGGGCACTATGACAAGTATATGTCGGTGCTCAGGGTGATCGAGCCCAACGAGGAGTTCCTTCCCGGTGCCTTCGGGCGGCGAGGGATGCGCTGGGGATCGGTATGGATGGAGCTTGGCGGGACCGATGCTACTACCGGAGCGCTCAGCCAGAGCTTCGCCGGGCCGGGGCAGTTCCTCCGCGAATCCGGTTATCACGAGTTCCCGGTCATGTGCCCCCGCTGGATGACCACCGCTCGCGACGTATATGGATCAGGTCCTGGGCACGACGCGCTTCCTGATTGCAAGATGCTCATGACTTTGGAGAAGCGCGCCCTTCTCGGGCTTGCCAAGGGTGTCAACCCGCCCATGCTCTTCCCCGAGGTGATGCGCACCACCAGGCTCTCCACCCTGCCGGGAGATCCGATCTACGTACCGCAGGGAGTGACCCAGAAGATAGAGGCCGCTCAGATAGTCAACCCCTCCATGCTCGACCATGCCGAGCAGAAGATCGCCATCTGTGCCGAGCGCATCGGGCAAGCCTTTTTCGCCCCGCTGATGATGCTCTTCATCCAACAGCAAGGATCGGGAGAGCCCAATCGGGGCAAGCAGCCGGTCACCGCTGCCGAGGTCGCGGCCAAGCGGCAGGAGCAGATGCTCCAGCTTGGTCCGGTGTTGGAGAACTTGAACGACTTCCTTTCACGCTTCATCGACCGGACTGCGGCGATCATGTCACGGCGGGGCATCGTCCCGCCCGCGCCGCGCATCATCCAGGGGATGCCGCTCAAGGTGGAGTTCATTTCCATTCTCTTCCAGGCTCAGAAGATGATCGGTCTTCAGGCCAAGCAGCAGATGCTTCAGTACGTCGGGCAGCTTGCTCAGTTGAAGGGGCCGGAGGCGACCGACGTGCTCGACACCGATATGAGTGCCAACCTGGCAGCCGACGATCTGGGAATCCCGCCCGACATGATGGCGACTCCCGAGGCTCGCCAGCAGGCGCGGGCGCAGAGGGCGCAGGAGAAGCAGGCCATGATGCAGGGGCAAGCCATGGCGGCAGCGGCCAAGGGAGCCAAGGACCTTGGCGGAGCCAGCGTCGCGCCCGATACTCTCCTCTCCCGGCTGGCTGGTCCTATCGGCAACGCGCAGGTAGATAACGGAGAAGCCAATGCCGCGTGAGCGCGACGAGGGGCCGCTTGGTGATCCAGCCAACCAGCGGGCCGCGCAGAAGATGGAGCGGCGGGCGCGGGCCATCATCAAGGAAGACCTTCTCGCCTTGGAGAGCGAGCCCTCTTTCCGTCGCTGGATCGGACGGCTCTGCCAGCGCTGCGGCTTGACCGACGTGTTCGATACCGATTCCGGCTCGCGCATTTTCCGCATGGAGGGGCGCCGGTCGATTGCGGTGGAGGTTCTCAAGGAGTTTGACGATCAGGTCCCTGGGTTCTACGAGCGGGTGCTGGCCGCGCGGCGGGCATTTGAGCAGGAGATCCAGGAGCCACTACCTGTCAAGGAGTCCGACGATGAGTGAAGCAGGAACGCAGGGCGGTCAGCAGACCCCAGTCCAAGACCCCTCAGCGCAGCAGGGACAAGGGCAGCAAGGAAAGCCGACTGAAACTCCGGCTCCACCGGCTAAGCCGGTGCAAGAGGAGATCACAGTTGCGCTTCCCAAGGACGTGAGCATCAATCCCAAGCGTCTTGATCGATTCAAGGCGTGGGCCAAGGAGCAGGGTTTCACTTCCAAGCAAGCGCAGGCGATGATCGACCTCAACTCGGAGTTCGTCAAGGAAGACACCGCTGAGTTCAGCAAGGCCCAGGAGCAGGCTGTCAAGGAGTACCATGAGAAGAACCTGGAGACCTTGAAGAAGGACCCGGTGTTCGGCAAGGACTTCGAGAAGAACGTTGAGATCGCACGCAGGCCGCTTGCCAAGTACGCTACTCCCGAGGAGGTGAAGGCGCTGGTGGAGCGCGGGTTCATGAACGAGCCGACGCTTGCCAGGGTCCTTCACAAGATCGGGGCAGCAATGGGAGAGGATGAGACCCACAACTCTCCGGCTCCTCCGCCAACGAACGACCAGGAGGCACAACTGAGGGCTCGCTTCCCGTCCATGTACAAGGACAAGGCGAGCGGAGAATAGGAGCCTAGATGGCGACCGCACTTGCGAATACTTCGCTGTCCCTCGCGGACCTGGCGAAGCGGACTGGGGCTGATGGGCGGATGTTGCCCATCGTGGAGGCGCTGCAACAGCGCAACTCTTTCATCCAGAGCATGATCTGGAAGGAAGGGAACACCGATACCGGGCAGATGGTGGCAGCCCGTGATATCCTGCCCAGCGTTGCCTGGGTGAAGATCAACGAAGGTATCCCGGCGTCCAAGAGCGCCACTGATACCTACATCGAAGGGACCGGGATGTTGGAGGGTCTTTCTTCGATGGACACGCGGCTTGCCGAGGTCAACGGCAACGCGGCGGCGACCAGGGCCAGTGAGGACGACGCCTTCCTCGCTTCGATGGCGAACACGCTGGAGAGCGCGTTCTTCTACGAGAGCACGACGGTCAACCCGGAGAGGCTCCTGGGTCTCTCCGCGCGTCTTGGCTCGACTACCAGCAAGTATGGTAGCCAGATCCTCAAGGCGGATTCTGGCGCGTCTGGAGCCAACCAGGCGTCGATGTGGCTCATTGGTTGGGGTGACCACACCGTTTACGGGATCACCCCACGTGGGCAGGCGACCGGGCTTACCATGGAGGACATGGGCAAGCAGCGCGTCCTCGACGCCAACGGCAACGCCTACTTCAAGTATGAGACCTGGTTCCGCTGGCGGGTCGGGCTCTGCGTAGAGGACTATCGCTACGTAGTGCGCGTCGCCAACATCGACACCACCCGCCTGACGGCCAACTTTGCCAGCGGCGCGGACCTGGTGGATATGATGATCCAGGCGTACTACCAGATCTTCGACCCCACGGCGGTCCGACTGGCCTGGTACGTGGACCGGCGCATCGGTGCTTTCCTCCACCGGCAAGCGCTGAACCACACCACCCAGTCGACTCTCACTGTGGATCCGACGGCTACGTCGGCTGGTGTCTTCGGCCGTCCCATCCTCCGCTCCATGGGCGCTCCCATCTACGTCACCGACGCGCTCATCAACAACGAAGCGCTGGTATCCTGAGCGCACAGGAGACGATCAATGATCCTCGACAAGCTGACGATGTTCGACGATAAGACGGCGCTCACGACCTGGATCGTGGGTAACAACCTCTCGGTGTTCTCCTATGACACCATGCCGACCGGAGTTCCGGCGGCAGTCGGTGGCGTAGGTGGCACCTTCGGCGGTGGCCCCATCGGTGGGCCGCTCTTGCACGATATCGGCCGTGGCAAGCCGGTCTTCCTTTTCGGGCAGATCGGTACGACGGCGACCAGCGCTGGAGCGCCAACGCTCCAGGCCAACTTCGTGCAGGCGGACAATGGGCCGCTGACCACCAACCTCGTTTCTATCATGCTCACCGCAGCGGCGATCCCGCTGGCGACGCTGGTGGCGGGTTATCGGCTGCCCTTCAAGACCATCCCGGGCAAGATCAGCAAGGAGTTCATCGGTATCCAGTGGATCGTGGGCACGGCGGTCTACACTGGTGGTACGGTGAGCGCTGGTATGTCCCTTGCCCCATTCGATGACCACGCTGATGTTCTTGGCGTGGCCCCCTAGGAGAAGTCATGAGCGAGAACATTCCCAAGGATCCCCCGAATCCTCCCAAGGAGGAGACTCCTCCTGAGAACGCTTCCCCGGTGCAGTTCCGGGTGGCGGATGGCGCGCAGTATTTCGATGGCGCGGTGCTGCACGGGTCGCGCGACGTGATTGCGATCCACCCGCGCGACTTCAAGGCCAAGCTCCCGCGTCCCGAGGCGGGCCGCGACGTGCTCATTCCGCTCGACCAGGAGGGGGCTGATGCCCTCAAGTGGGACGAGGCGCGGGTGAAGCGGCACTGGCCGGACGGCTTCCCCGATGAGCAGGAGCCGCCTCCGCCGCCGGAGCGCGAGGAGGATCTGGACGACGAGGAACGTCGTCTCCGAGCTTCCCTCCCGCCCGAGCAGCGCGCAGCCCGAGCGGCGAATATCGCCGCTAACCGGGAGGGAACCCCGCAGACCGGACAAGCGCCTTCGCCGCCCGAGGTAGCGCCCGGTACGACCGCGCCGACCGGCCCGGCCACCGGCGCACCGGGGCGCGCGGAGCAGGTCCCGGCCCGCGCTCCGGGTAACCAGAAGCGCTGAACGTTCTTCAGGGCGGGGCATCTTGCCCCGCCCTTCAACCTGGAGGAGACGATGGGCTATCAGTTCAAGGTGGTTGCGCCGAGGGGTTACTTCGACGGCGTGCACCTTCACAAAGCAGGAACCATCATCGAGCTTGAATCGGAGGATTTTGATCGCCTTCTGGCTCTCAACTTCGAGCCGTTGGACGAGGTGTCCAAGAACGCGCTTGACAAGGCGCGGCGCAAGTACAAGGAGCGCACCGGGCAGGAGTACAAGCCCCCGGTGGAGCTTGAGGTGGGTAATCTCGACCCCAACAAGCCGGATGATCTCAAGCAGATTACCAAGGGGGCCAAAGTGGTCAAGGCGGCACCGGCAATCGTCCCGGTTCCCAAGGGTCCGGTGCCGGTGAAGCCGGAAACGTCGGGCAAGTAAATGCCGATCGACACCATCGAGGGTATTTGCAACATGGCCCTGGGGTTTGCCGGGGCCAATCGTGCCATCGATGATATCAACGGAACGTCGGTGACGGCCAAGACTTGCCTGGTCTACTTTGAGCAGTATCGCGACGATCTGTTGACGGAGTACGACTGGCCGTTTGCTCGGCGGGAAGTTCAGTTGAATCCGTTGGCGGGGAATACCTACTCGCAACTGACTTCCTACAATCTGGGCGACATGGTGCAGTATGGATCGTTCGTCTACCAATCGCTCCAGAATGGGAATGTGGGGAATCTACCGCCTGGAGCGCTGGCTTGGTGGCGACAGATCACTCGTACCGGCTGGGGTTATGCTGCGCTGATTCCTGCCGACGTGCTGGTGGTGCGCGCGCTCAACGAAGCTCCAGCGGTCAACGCTAACTCCGGTGTTGGCAGTCGTGGCTTTAATGCGGATAAGAAGGCAGCTTTCCGTATAGAAGATGCCAACGACGGTAGCGGTATGAAGATCCTTTTGACGGACTTCGACGTGCCAGTCATCAGCTACACCTCGCGCATTATTGATCCACGTCAGTTTCCCACTAACTTCATCATGGCGCTTGCGTGGAAGTTGGCTCCGCCGCTTTGTTTGGCTTTGCGCGTCGATACAGCGGCAGCGGAGAAGTTGGAGATGAAGGCTCAGCTTGAGATCAGCAAAGCTGTGACCAAGGCGCTACGCACGGAGCGGGAGGACCCGGAACCGCCGAGTGAGTTTGAGGTAGCGCGTGGCTAACCTGGATTTACGCCAGGTCAAGTTTGCCGGTGAGGTATCCCCCCAGCTTTGGGGAGACACTTCCCACCCCAAGTATGGATCGTTTCTAGCTTTGTGCAAGAACTGGTTGCCGTTGTCGCAGGGTGCGGTGATGGTACGCCCTGGGACAACGTACAAAGCGGCTACCAGGACTAACTCCTACGCTTGGCCGATCCCGTTCGTCTTTTCCGACGGATTGACCTACGTCCTGCTCTTCACCGATAGCTTTGTGCAGTTCTTCAGGAATGGATCATATTTGGGTGAGATGGCAACACCTTGGACGCTGGCAATGTTGCCCTACCTCAAGTACGCTCAGGTGGGGAACGTCATTACCCTGGTCTATGGTGGTCAGGGTGGTGGTACGGTCCAGCCCAAAGATTTGATCCATACCTCAGGTGTGGACTTCCCCTGGACGCTGGTAGATACGCCGCTGGCGCCGTTGGCTACTGGCAATTGGTCGGCGTTGCCGTTTGCGTTTAACATGTTGCGCGTAGATATCACTACGTATGACAATACACACACCTATGATATTGGTGATCGTGTATTTAGCGGTAATACGGAGTGGATCTCTATTCAAACGAATAACCTTGGAAATGCACCTGCTTCGCCGTCGCTCTTCTGGCAGCTAGCATCGGACACCACGCATGTTGGATCGCAGTGGCGCTGGGTGCAGACCAAGGTTGTTCGACGTGACGCTGACGGTGTAGTCTTCGAGACGCTGCCAACTCCGTACCATGCAGCGTACACAGGCCCGATTGGACTAGATCGTCCAATCCCAGTACATCTTGATGACTCTCCGGCTCCTCTAGGTGGGTACACGGTGCTCTATAATCGTCTTTACCGTGGCAACAATGATGTGTATGGGTGGATCGCGGATATCAAGGATGCCACCACTGATGTAGACTACATTGATCGCGGTACTGCACCTGATTATACCCAGCAACCGCCGACTGGGGAGAATCCTTTCATTATTGCCGGGACTTCCTATTGGCCCTCGGTGGTGTCTCACTACGATCAACGCCGACTCCTCTTTCATTCTAGCATTTACCCGCAGGGTATCTGGGGTTCAAAAATTGCCGATCTTTATCGTTGGGATCGTCCTACACCTGGGCGCGATACCGACGCACTCTTTACCCAGATAGTCTCTGATGTTCTGGAGGACATTCGGGGATTTGCCCCGATGCGGGTGGGGCTCATTTTTACCGGGCAGGGTGAGTGGGTACTGCGTGGGTCGCAGGGGGAGGCGGTCAATCGGACTAACCTTGATTTGAAGCGGCAGAGCGCGTGGGGGTCTAGCTGGCTCAATCCCATCCCGATTGGCAATGGAGTGATCTTTAATACTGCCAAGAGCAACATGGTGCGGGATATCTATCCACTCTACGGGCTCTACACTGATACCTGGGATGGTGATGAGATCTCTTGGCAGGCCCGGCACCTCTTCGAGAATCATACGCTGGTCTCCTGGGGATTTCAGAGCACCCCCTTCGCGGTGCTGTGGATGGTGCGCGAAGATGGCGTGCTCATCTCGCTGACTTATGATCGTAAGCGCGAGGTCATCTCCTGGGCGCAGCATGTCACCGACGGTGCTTTCGAGACGGTCTGCGTAGTACCTGAGCCGCCCGAGGATGCCGTGTACGTGGTGGTTCGCCGGACGCAGAATGGTACGACGGTGCGCTGGTTTGAACGGATGGCGAATCCGATCCAACCAGCAGATGGGCGTTATGCGGTGCAGATGGATTCCACTACCATCTTCGATGGGCATGTCATCGATGGGACGACGGTGCAGTTGTCCGGCGGCTCGTACAACCTCGATGATGTAGTGATGATCACTTCATCAGCGCCCAAGTTTGCCGCTGGTGACGTAGGGCAATCGAGCGTGGTGCTGGGTGATTCTGTCGTAGTCCGTATCCAGGGGTTCACCGATGCCAGCCATGTGCAGGGTGTGCTTGGTGCGGCTCTCACTACTGCTCAGATCGCCTCTTGGGTTACGGCTCCGACTACTGCTTGGGGCATTGGCCGGTCGGTCTACGGCATCTCTCGTCTGGTGGGCTGGGCACTCGATTCGGGTACACCGACCGGAGCGCGAGGGATTGCGGTCGTGGCTGATGGCAACGCCGTCACCCCGGCAAGCTGGGACGGCACGACGCTGACCTTGACCGACCCCGCTTTGGTCGTCCAGATTGGTCTAGCGGCCAACGCGGATCTAACGACGCTCGACGCTTTCCACCCCCAGTTGGAGATCCGCTCTCGTAAGAAGCTAATTAAGCGCATTGGTGTGCAGACGGTCAACTCTCGTGGTTTGTGGGGCGGGGCGGACCTCGACCACCTCTTCGAGTTGGAGCGTGATCCAGATCAACTTACTGGCTACTTCGAGCTTTTTGTTACCGATGAGTGGGACACCGATGGAGCCGTTTCGCTGCGTCAGTGGCAGCCGTTCCCCATGATGGTCACGATGATCCTCCGGGAGGTCGCGCTTGGAGGCTCTTAGGCAGCAGGTCACTCAAGCCGGAGCGTGGCTAATGCCAGCGGGCAAGCGGCACGCCCGTCTCTTGAATACGCTACTCCGACCAGAAGATAGGCAAGAGATCTGGGAGTCGGGTCGCTTTCTCCCCGAGCAGGCGGCACGGGCTTCTATTAATCGTTGCGAGGAGGCTTGGGCGCTGTATGTTGGAAATGATCTTCTGGCTGTCTTCGGAGTCAGCACTTATGATACGGGCTGGGCGGCTCCCTGGGCATTCAGCACCGTGCATGTCGCTAAGTACCCGCTGACCTTCTGGCGGGTCAGCAAGATCGTTCTCGCGCATTGGCGTGACCGCTACCCCAAAATGGTGCAGATGATCTACGCACGCTATCCACAAGCCTTGGCCTGGGTCAAGCGGCTGGGCTTCAAGGTCGAGGAGCCGGTGCCCTGGGGGTGGAACAAGTCTTTCTTCTGCCGCGTCTCACTGGAGACTGCCCATGTGCGAACCAGTAACGCTACTTAGCATCGGCGTGGGCATGGCCGGGGCGGGGATGAGCGCTGCTTCTGCGGCTGCCTATGGCCAGGTGGCACGGCAGCGTGCGCAGATCAATGCTCAGAGCACGCGCATCCTTGCCCGTGATGCTATCGTTCGCGCCGAGCTTGTCGGCACATCTTCGCGCATGCGCGCGGGTCAAGTCATCGGCCAGCAACAGCTTGGCTACGCAGCTTCCGGCGCGGCGGTGGGGATAGGCTCGACCGGTGACGTTACCCGGCGGGAACAGGTCATCTCTGATATCGATGAAGAAGTGATCAGGAATAACGCTGCCCGACAGGCGTATGGATTCCTCACCAAAGCGCAGGCCGAGGAGCAGCAAGGCGCCGATCTTCAAGCGCAGGCCAACAATCAGGCACTCATGAGCATCATTGGTGGTGTTGGTAAGAGCGCGCTGGTGGGCGCTAAGGCGTGGCTTGAGCAGCCTACTTCGATAAAGGGAGATGGTGATACACCTGTTGCCTGGGATGATTTGACACCAGAGGAACGAGATCAGGTGCGCAGGGAGGAGAACTAAGTGGCAAACGTCCCTATCAGCGCATCGCCCGACGTTCAGGAGCAGGGCACTCCGCAAGTCGATATGCCCCTTCCCCCGGAGGGGGCGTTTCCGGTTGGCGTCGGTGGAGCGGTCGAGGGTCTTGGTGGTGAGATCGGACGTATCGCTCATGAGGAGCAGCAGAAAGCAGCTACAGATCAAGCTATCAAGGCTGAGACTCAGTACCAGAACTTCGTTCTTGATACGCACTCTAAGTTCATGGAGCTTCAAGGTGAACATGCACTAGGAGCTTATCAGGAAGCTAAGGACGGATTACGAAGTAAGCGGCTGGAGATGGCGGGCCAGCT
>Ga0207665_10000220_pt1 | contig 38718 bp, 37 predicted proteins | sample LARL112metaG_FD_184351 | JGI IMG/M metagenome (GOLD analysis project Ga0207665, IMG submission 184351) | Corn, switchgrass and miscanthus rhizosphere microbial communities from Kellogg Biological Station, Michigan, USA - LAR L11-2 metaG... | ecosystem: Host-associated > Plants > Roots >... | reverse complement strand
GGAAAGCAGGCATCGGCCCTTCCACAGACGTCGGGGCTACGATGATGGCCATCGCGCAGAAGCTCAGTGATGAAGACATCAAAGCGGTGACGAGCTATTTCGAGACACTTCCGCGCGAGTGAGCGAAAAAGGCATCGTCGGGCTTTGGGTCAGACGTCCCCGCCCGCTGGAGAAATCTTTTTCTCCCCTTGCGACCGGCATGCTTATCGGGAGCATCGATGTCAGGTCGGTGCGATAACAATGTGGAAGTCACGGAGCGCCTACGGGGGACAGAAAAAGGAATGCACCGCTTCCTCAATTCCTCTCGAAGGCACGTTGCAGTTCTACTCACGGCTTCAAGAAGCAATGAGCATATAATTCTACTCCTGATCAGTGCCCCCCAAGAAGCCGCTCAACCGGTCATCAGAGACCTGCACCAACTCAATTGACGCAAAAAGTTGGCACCGGAATTGGCACCGGACGGCATAAAACGATGGGGTACAATCAGGGAACAGTGCCGACGTTCGCCCTAAAAAACTGAGGAAAGGCAAGGCGGCAGGTGACAGGAGGGCACTAGCAGGAAGGCCTCTTTAGTCCTTGCGAATTTGTCATGAACCACTTTGGCGGCAGTGGCGCTCGACGCACTTAAAACAGCGGACCGCCATACGGGTAGTAATGCTGCCAGTAGTAATAGTGGTAAGGCCGCCAATAGGGATAATACTGCCAATTGTAGCGGCGCGGCGCGGTGTAGACGTAGCGCTTGTAGTGGCGGGCATAAGCGTGGCGATGCGCAACCTGCATGATGGTGGTGCTCATGTGGCGACTTAGGGCGGCGTGATCGCCGAGGGTGAGCGGCATTGCCGAAACCGCTTCCGGCGTCATGACTAAGACACTGGCGATGAAGGCAAGGGCAGCAGCGATGCGCATGGAATTTGCTCCTTCGTCAATTTCTACCCAGTTTGGCTCGGTGGCAACCCCGTAACCTAAGTCTGGTTTCCCGCGCGTTAGTATTCCTCACAGCCAGGCGGCCGCGACGAGCAGGATCAGGACTTCGCTCACCTGCTCGACGGCACCGAGCACATCTCCAGTCTGCCCGCCGATCTGGCTCATGCAGAGCCAGGCGAGAACGACGATCGCTACGGCGACGAGCATGGCAGCGAGCAGTCCGCCGCCGAAGCCGAGGCAAAGCACGAGCACGATGAAGCCGATCAACGTCGCGATCAGCGCTGCGCGCTGCGGCGGCTTTCCTGCCTTAGCCGACAGTCCATCCTGTCGCGCGGGCGGCACAAGTCGCATGAACAATGGCATGGTCGCGCGCGCGCCGGCCTCCGCGGCGATCAGCGCCGGTGCTATGAAGCTCGGGTCGGCGAGGCTCGCGATCGCGCCTGCACGCAGCATGAAAGAGAGAATGAGCGCGGAGGTGCCGTAAACGCCGACTCTTGAGTCGCGCATGATCTCGAGCTTGAGCATTGGGCTCCCGCCTCCGCCGAAGCCGTCCACCATGTCCGCCAGCCCGTCCTCGTGCAGGCAGCCGGTAATAAGCACGATCGCGGCGATGGCGAGCGTACCGGAGATGAAAGGATGCAGGCCGAGCCCGTCGGCGATCCACACAACGAAAGCACCGATAAGACCGATGCCGACGCCGATGACGGGAAAGCTCCAACTCGCCCGCGCCACATTGGCGCCAGAGGCCGATGGTGTGCCTACGAAGGGCAGGCGGGTCAGGAAGGCTAGGCCGACCTTGAGGTCCGTGTTAAGGGCTTCGATCGAGGCGCCGGCTGTCATTCCCTCGTCCCCTCACCGTGCTCATTCGAACGCGGCTCACGAAGTCTTCTGGACGCATTTCCGACTGCAATAAGTCTATCCTCAAATGACGCGTTTTGCCTCATTCGCTGAACTGCGTGCGGTCTGCCTCGATCTGCCCGGTGGCGATCCCGGCGCTGCCGCAAAGGTCGCGGCGCGAGAGGCGCGGCTGACCAAGCCGCAGCGCAGCCTGGGCCGGCTTGAGGAACTGGTCGAGTGGCTGAGCTTCTGGCAGGGCCTGGCACCGCCGCGGCTCGACAAAGTCGAGATCCTGGTCTTCGCCGGCAATCACGGCGTCACTGCGCGCGGCGTCTCGGCCTATCCCGCCGAGGTCACGGCGCAGATGGTGGCGAATTTCGCCGCTGGCGGCGCCGCCATCAATCAGCTCGCGCGCGCCGCCAATGCTGAATTGCGCGTGATCGCCCTCGATCTCGAGCGCCCTACGGCTGATTTCGCCGAAGCCCCTGCCATGACGGAGGCTAAATTCCTCGAAGCCGTTGTGGCGGGCTACAACGCGGTTCCGGAAGAGGCCGATCTCGTGGTGCTCGGCGAGATGGGCATCGGCAATACCACCGCAGCTGCAGCGGTTGCCGCGGCTCTATTCGGCGGCGGCGGCTCACGCTTCGCCGGTCATGGCACCGGCCTCGACGAAGAGGGCCTGAGGCGCAAGCAAGTGGTGATCGATGACGCGCTCGCTCGTCATGCACCGATCCTCGACGATCCTTTGCGCATCGCCGCGGCGCTCGGCGGGCGCGAGCTCGCCGCACTCCTTGGCGCGTGCCTCGCCGCGCGGCATGCGCGCGTGCCGGCGCTGATCGACGGATTCGTGTCGACGGCCGCGGTCGCACCGCTTGCGAAGCTCCGCGCTGATGCGCTTGATCATGCCCGCGCCGGGCACAGATCGGCCGAGGCCGGGCATCGCCTGCTGCTCGATGAACTCGGGCTTCATCCTCTGCTCGATCTCGACATGCGGCTTGGCGAAGGGTCTGGCGCCGCGGTCGCCGTGCTTGTGCTTCGCGCGGCGCTCGCCTGCCATACCGGCATGGCAACCTTTGCCGAGGCGAAGGTGTCCGACAAAGAGAGTTGAGGATTAGGCGGCGGCGATGGCGTGGAAGAAGGTGCCGGTGACGTGCCCGCGCCAGCTCCCCGAGGTTCCGAGTCTCTGGCCCTGTCCGTCGGCAAGCTCGACTAAAGGCTCGTCGTTACAGGTCGCGACTAGCGCCGCATAGTGGAACTCGTGTCCGCGCAGCCGCGAGCCTGCTCGTCCGATGGGACTGTCGGCGAGCAGCGTTGCCTCGCGATAACCGAGATGGAGCTTGCGCCGCGCAAAGCTCGTGGCGTGGCCGAGCAGGCCAGCCATGGGGTGGCTGATGCCGTCGGCATCTTCCAACACCTCGCCAAGAACCATGTAGCCTCCGCACTCGCCGTGCACCGGCCGTGTCGCGGCAAAGCGGGCGAGGCCGTCGCGGAATTTGTGAGCGCCCGCGAGCCGGCCCGCGTGCAGCTCAGGGTATCCGCCAGGCAGCCAGCAGGAATCGCAATCCTTCGGCGGCGGCTCGTCGGCAAGGGGAGAGAAAGCCACGATCTCCGCACCTGCGCGCCGCCAACCATCGAGAACATGTGGATAGACGAAGGTGAAAGCAGCATCCTGCGCGAGTGCGATGCGCGATCCGGGCGGCGGAAGGGCCGTTGCCTGCTTTGCCTCAGCGAGATGTGGCGGGACGGCAAGCCTCAGGATGCGGTCCAGGTCGAGGTGGGTCTCGGCGATTGCCGCGAGGCGATCGAGCCGTTCAGCAAGGTCTCCATGCTCGCCGGCCTGAACGAGGCCAAGATGCCGCTCTGGCAGAGCGATCATCTCATCACGCGGCACCGAGCCGAGAACGGGGATGCCCGATGCTGCGATGGCGTCGGCCACGAATTTGCGATGCCGCTCGCTGCCGACGCGATTGAGCACGACACCGCCGATCTTCACCTCCGGATCATGGGTGACGAAGCCGCGCAGGAGCGCCGCTGCGGATTGCGACTGCCCCGAGACATCGATGACCAGCAAGACCGGAAGGACGAAACGGGCGGCAAGGTCGGCAGTCGAGCCAGTCCGGCCTGCGGCGGCATCGATCCCATCGAACAGGCCCATGACGCCTTCGATCACGAGCATATCGGCGCGCGAAGCGGCCTCGACTACTAGCGCGTCGAGCAGCGAGGGCCGCATGGCCCAACTGTCGAGATTGACGCTCTTTCTGCCGGTCGCGGCTTGGTGGAAGGCCGGGTCGATATAGTCGGGGCCGGCCTTGGCCGCTTGCACGGCAAGCCCGCGCCGTTTCAACGCCGCAAGCAAGCCAAGCGTCACCGTGGTCTTGCCTGCGCCGGAGCGCGGCGCGGCGACGATGAGACCACGGGCCGTCATCCGGCCCACCACGTCAAGTGACCGCTGCGTCCCGGGGCGTTATAGCGGGGGCCATGGCAACGAAGGCATCCCCGCTTCGCCGCGGCTGGACCACAGGAACCTGCGCTACGGCAGCCGCCAAGGCCGCCTATACCGCGCTGCTCACCGGCGAGTTTCCCGATCCGGTCGAGGTCACGCTGCCGCGCGGCGGCGGACGCCCTGCCTTCGCGCTCGCCACGACGGTTCGCGGTGAGGGGTCCGCAACCGCGGGCGTGGTCAAGGACGCCGGCGATGACCCCGACGTGACCCACGGCGCGCTCGTCCTCACCACCGTCCGCCGTGGCGCGCAAGGCAGCGGGGTTAGCTTCAGCGCCGGCGAAGGCGTCGGCACAGTCACGCGTGCGGGACTCCCGGTGCCGCCGGGCGAGCCCGCCATCAACCCGGTGCCGCGGCAGATGATACGCGCGGCGATTGCCGAGATCGCCGCGGCAAACGGTGATCCAGGCGATGTCGAGGTCGAGATCGCCATTCCAGGCGGGGAGGCGCTGGCCGCCAAGACGATGAACGGCCGGCTCGGTATCATTGGTGGCCTCTCGATCCTCGGCACCACGGGAATCGTCATTCCTTATTCCTGCTCGTCCTGGATCCAGGCGATCAGGAGCGGAATCGACGTCGCGCGCGCGGCAGGGCTCACGCATGTCGCTGGCTCGACGGGTGCGGAGTCCGAGAGGGCGGTGCAACGAATGTGCGGCCTCCCCGAGATAGCCTTGATCGACATGGGCGACTTCGTCGGCGGCATGCTGAAATATCTGCGCAGCCATCCGGTGCCGCGGGTGACCATTGCCGGCGGCGTCGGCAAGATGACCAAGCTCGCCCAAGGGCTGCTCGATCTTCACTCCAAACGCGGTTCGGTCGACCTCGTGGCGCTCGCCAAGCTTGCCGAACGTACAGGCGGCTCGCGCGACCTTGCCGCGTACATTCTCACTGCCAATACAGCGGCTGAAGCCTTCGTTCATGCCGAGGCCGAAGGCGTTGCGCTCGGCGACGAAGTGGCGAGTGCCGCACGTGAGGCCGCGACTGCCGTCGTTGCGGGCAAGGACATCGAAATCGAGGTCGTTTTGTTCGACCGCGAGGGCAGGCTCGTGGGCCGCGCGCCGTTTGCGGCTTCTCATGCGGCACCCCCGCGGAAGCGGCGGCGATAATCGGCGTCGTAAAGCACGCTGTCGCGAAAGTCTTCCGCTGCCAAGGCGCGGCCAACCACGATCAGCGCTGTGCGCTCGATGGGCTCCGCCGCGAGCTTCGACGGGATATCGCCGAGCGTGCCGCGTACGATCTTTTCCTCCGGCCAGCTTGCATGGGCCACCACGGCCACCGGGCAGTCCGCGCCATAGAACGGGATCAGCTCGGAGACGACTCTGTCGAGGGCATGGATGGCAAGATGAATTGCAAGCGTGGCACCGGTCGCAGCGAAAGCGGCGAGGGTTTCGCCTTCCGGCATGCGCGAGGCGCGGCCTGGGATGCGGGTCAGCACCACGCTTTGCGCAATCTCAGGCACGGTCAGCTCGCGACCGAGCGCGGCCGCTGCCGCGGCGAAGGCCGGAACGCCCGGGGTCAGCGTGTAGGGAATGCCGCGCTGGTCAAGCCGCCGCAGCTGCTCTGCTAATGCGCTAAACACCGAAAGATCACCCGATTGCAGCCGCGCCACGTCGAGGCCTTGCTCCTGCGCGGAAACGAACTCCGCCTCGATCTCGTCGAGCGACATCGGCGCCGTATCCACGATGCGGGCGCCAGATGGGCAATGGGCCAACAGCGCATGAGGAATAATGGAGCCTGCGTAGAGGCAGACAAGGCACCGCGCGAGGAGATCGCGCCCGCGCACGGTGATGAGGTCGGCAGCACCAGGTCCTGCACCGATGAAATGAACGGTCATGGCGCGGATCCAGTCTCGGCGAGCGCGCACGTTACAGGCCCGACCGCGATGCGCGGCAGGAGCAGCTTCGCGTCAGGACCCCCGGCGGCGAGAGCTGCGGCTTCGGCGACTGACGGCACGCCCTTGACCGCGAGGGAGCGCTGCGAGTGCGTCTCGCAGCGCCCAGCCGCGGCTTCGAGATCAGGCGTCGGGACGAACAGGAGCGGCAAGCCATAGAGCAGAGCAACGGCAGCGATGCCTGCTTCCACGCCCTTGTCTGCCGGGGTGGCGATGGCACCGAGCTTGTCCTGGGCAAAGCCCGCGCGTTCGAGCGCGGCTGCAATCACGGCCTCGATCTCGGCGGGCGAAGCTCCTTTGCGGCAGCCGATGCCGGCCACGATCACGGTTTCACCCATACCCATTGCGTCACGGGCATCGCGGCGCGCCATCCCGTCTTGCCGCCAACGGCTTCCGCGCGTGAAATGGCGATGCGCGTGAGCGTGCCGCCCAGGCCCGCGTGGCGCGCGGCGAGTTCGGCCTCGGTCTCGAGCGTGACGGCATTGACGACAAGTCTGCCTCGAGGCCGGAGGGCTGCGATTGCCGCATCGAGCACGCCTTGAGTGCTCGCCCCTCCGCCGATGAAGACCGCATCTGGAGTAGCAAGCCCGCGCAAAACTTCGGGCGCATGGCCTTCGAGGACTTCTAGTCCAGGCACACCGCAGGCCGCGGCGTTGCGGCGGATGCGCGCGGCGCGATCCTCCCTCGCTTCGATTGCCATGGCCCGCATTGATGGGTGAGCCAGCATCCACTCGATGGCGATTGAGCCTGAGCCAGCACCAATGTCCCACAACAATTGTCCGCGCAGCGGCGCGAGCGACGACAGGGTAATGGCGCGAATCTCGCGCTTGGTTATCTGGCTGTCATGCTCGTACAGCGCATCGTCTAGGCCTGCGCTAAAGGCGATGATCCGCGCGCCAGGTGCAGCCTCCACCTCGATGGCGACGGTATTGAGCGCGGCGATGTCCGCAAGGTCGAAGCTCGCTGCCGTCGTGGCGCGGACGCGCCCGCTCGCGCCGCCCAGTGCTTCGAGCACCGTGAGACGCGAGGCGCCAAAGCCAAGCTCGGCCAGGAGTCGCGCAAGCGCGGCAGGACCTTCGCTGTCGGAGGTCAAAGCCAGCACGCGAGAGCCGGGATGGAGATGCGGGCGGATGCGGTCGAGCTCACGCCCGTGCACCGAGACGAGCGCAATGTCGGGGAGGGCCCAGCCGAGCCGCGCGGCAGCGAGACTGAAGGCCGATGGCGCTGGCACCACCACCGTCTCCTCGGGCGTGACGTGGTTCGCAAGCACCGAGCCCACGCCGTAGAAGAAAGGGTCGCCGGAAGCGAGCACGCAAACCTGGCGCCCGCGCTCGGCCAAGACTTCACTGACCGCGCGCGAGAACGGGCTAGGCCAGGGCTTTGCCTCTCCGCGGATCAGCTGGTTCGCAAGCTTGAGGTGACGCTCGCCGCCGAACACGATTTCGGCGCCCGCGACCAGGCCGCGGGCAACTGGGCTCAGGCCGTCGATGCCGTCTTCGCCGATGCCGACGATGGACAGCCATCGCTTCGGTGAGGCAGGGTCCGGCATGGTCCGTTCAGCGCGCACGAGCCGCACCCTCATCCTTGGCGGCACGATCGAGGCGAGACTGCTTGCCGACGCGCTCGCCAAGCGCCCAGGCGTGACCGTGACACTGTCGCTCGCAGGCCGCACCGCGAACCCCCTGCCGCAGCCTGTCCCGGTGCGCATCGGCGGTTTCGGCGGCGCTGACGGTTTGGCCGCTTATCTTCGCGATGAGCGGATCGACGCGCTGATCGACGCGACACACCCTTACGCCGCGACCATCTCGGCCAACGCGGCCGAGGCTGTGCGCGCAACCGGCGTGCCACTCGTTGCGCTTAGACGTAAGGCGTGGACCAAGGTCGATGGCGATAGCTGGGTCGAGGTTGCGACCATGGATGAGGCGGTGCGCGCGCTCGGGCAGGCGCCGCGCCGCGTGTTCCTCGCGCTTGGCCGCAAGGAGCTTCAGCCTTTCACGGCAGCGCCGCAGCACGTCTATCTCATCCGCAGCGTCGATCCGGTCGACCCGCCGCTCGCCGTGCCGCACGCAATCTATATCGCCGCGCGCGGACTGTTTAGCGAGGCCGAGGACCGCGCGCTGCTCAAGCGCCACCGCATTGATGTGGTGGTGGCGAAGAACAGCGGCGGGAGCGCGACCTACGGCAAGATCGCCGCGGCGCGGACGCTCCAGCTTCCGGTGATCATGCTGGCGCGCCCGGCGCTGCCAGAGGTTTCCTCCGTCGCGACGGTAGAGGAGGCGCTCGTCTGGCTCGATCATGCGATCGCCTCCTCGACGGCACGCGGCGTGTAGACGAGCGGCGCACGGCCCTCGCGGGCGATGACGCGCGTCTCGCGCGATCCCACGATGATGAGCGTCGCCATGTCGGCAAGCGTGTCGCGTGCGTGAGCGAGCGTGGTTACCGCGAGGCTTTCATCGCTGCGCCCAATCGCATGACCGAAGATGACGGGCGTCGCAGCCGGCAGATGGCGGGCGAGCCGCGCGAGCGCCTTGCTGAGCTGTAACGGTCGCGCGCGGGAGACAGGATTGTAAAGCGCGATGACGAAGCCGGCGCCGGCGGCCGCATCGAGGCGACGCTCGATCAGCTCCCAAGGCTTGAGATTGTCCGACAGCGACAGCGCGCAGAAATCGTGCCCGAGCGGCGCTCCTGCGCGGGCAGCGACCGCAAGCATGGCAGTAATGCCGGGAACGATGGCGACATCGAGCGCGCGCCACGAGTCGGGGCCGACCGCAATCTCCTCGCACACCGTAGCCGCCATGGCGAATACGCCAGGGTCTCCGCCTGATACGATGGCTACATTGGTGCCTGACGCCGCGCGGCTTAGCGCGGCGCGGGCGCGTGCCGCTTCCTCGCGATTGTCGGAAGCATGCCGCGATTGGCCTTTCCGCAACGGAACGCGGTCGAGATAAGGCCCGTAGCCGTAGAACGCTTCAGCTTTAGCGAGCGCATCGAGCGCCTCGCGCGTGAGGTAGCGGTCATCGCCGGGCCCGAGCCCGACGATTGAGAGCTTGCGGCTCATGGCCGCGCCTCCCAGCCCGGCACCAGCACGATGGCGAAGTAGGGCGCATAGGTATCGAGCTTGTCGACGAGAGGCATGACAGCGGCGTTGGTCATGGTGCCGCGTTCGACGTAGATCGCGCGTTCGAGCCGGCCGGCGCGATCGAGCGCGCGTCGCACCTTGGCGAGATGGCGGCCGATCTTCATCACCACCGCGGCGTCGGCATCGGCGAGGCGGCGCTCGAGCTCGTACTCGGGCAGCGTACCGGGCAGCACGGTGAACACGTCGTCGCCTTGCGCAATTGGCTCGCCGATGGCCGACCAGCAGCCGGACATGCCGGTCACCCCGGCGACCACCTCGGTCGGATAGCGCGGGGCGAGCCGCACATGGAGATGCATGTAGGAGCCGTAGAACAGGGGATCGCCCTCGGCGATCACGGCGACTGTGCGGTCTTGGTCGAGATGCCCGGCGATTTGTGCAGCCGCACTATCGTAGAACTCGCGCAGCGTTTCGCGATAGGCTGCATCCTCCTTGGGGATCTCGGTCGTCAGCGGATAGAGCAACGACAGTTCCTCGACGCCAGGTTTGAGGTGCTTTGCCGCGATGGTTCGCGCGTTGCTCGCGTTTCCTGCCTTGGCGAAATGGGCGATCACGTCGGCTGCATTGAGCGCAGCGATAGCGTTCAGCGTGAGCAGCCCTGGATCGCCGGGCCCTACGCCCACGCCGATGAGGCGCCCCGTGGTCATATTCCCTCCTTGGCGAGTGCATTGACTGCGGCCGCCGTCATAGGGCTGCCGCCGATGCGGCCACGCACGATGAGGTAAGGCACGCCTGACACGTTCGCCGCGAGCGCCTCTTTCGATTCGGCTGCGCCGACGAAGCCTACGGGAATGCCGATGATCGCAGCCGGCTTGGCGGCACCCGCCTCCAACACTTCGAGCAGGCGAAATAGCGCGGTCGGCGCATTGCCGATGGCGATCACAGCGCGCGCAAGCTTATCGCGCCACAGTTCGAGCGCGGCGGCAGAGCGCGTAGTGCCGAGTTTCGCGGCAAGATCCGGGACGCGTGGGTCGCGCAACGTGCAGATGACTTCGCTCTTGGCAGGGAGCCGCGCGCGAGTGACGCCGTGCGCAACCATCTCGGAGTCGCACAGGATCGGTGCGCCGCCGCGCAACGCCTTGCGGGCTGCTGACACGAACTCGGGCGCAAATTCGATCAAGCCGGCGACTTCGACCTGACCTGCGGCGTGGATCATGCGCACTGCGACCTCGGCTTCTTCCGGCGTGAAGCGCGAGAGGTCGGCCTCTGCGCGGATGATTGCGAAGGAGCGCTCATAGATGGCGGCGCCGTTCCGGAGATAGTCCTGCTTAAGCATCGACGGTTTCCCTCGGCTGTTGCGCGTACCGAACTTGGGCGATGAGATCAGCCGGATCGACGTAGCGTTGCGGCGTGGCGCGGGCTGAGCCGTTACGGACGATGCCGCAGCCTTGGCCCGTGCCGACGATGGTGAGAGGAGCGGCACCGGGATGGGCGCAAGCCTTGGCGCAGCCAGAGACGTGGACGGCAATGCCGTCGCGGGAAGGCGGCAAATGCTCGGCGAGCCGCGCTGCAAGCCGTCGCGCCTCCATCAAGCCTGAGGCGCAGGATGGCGCGCCGGGACATGCGACGATGCGGCGGCGCTGATCGCGCGCATCCACCACGAAGCCGAGATCGTCCGCCGCCGTTGCAAGCACGAAGCCGGCCATCTCATCGATAGGCCCAAGAAGAAGAGCGCGACCCGGAGCAGGTCTCACCCAGGTCGCACCGTTTATACGAGCTACACGGGCAAATGCCATCAAGTCGCCGGCCGAGGCATGACCGAAAGCAAGCGCCACACCGATGGCGCATTGCCCGCCCCTTAGCCTGTGCAGCCCGATGGGCTCCGCGCGTGGCCGTTTTGGCAGAGGGACGGCCTCCAGTCTAGATCGAGCCGCCGCACGGAAGATGCCGATGCCCTCGCTTTGCAGCAGATCGGCAGCCCGCGCCGCGGCGCCGCGCGATGCGATCAGCGCGAGGACGCTGATGGCGGCGTTAATCGCCTCTTGGGGCGCAACAAAGCGGAGCGGCGTCGCAGATGCTGCATCACCCGCGAGTGCAACATGAAGCTTGATGCCTTCCTCCGTCTCAATTGCGCGCAAGCGCAGATCGGCGGTGAGCGCATCGAGATGAAGCCGCCCGCCTCCGTCGACAATCACAGACACTTTCGGCGCGAGCACAAGCCCACGCGCGGCGATAGCGCGGCGAAGCGCCGAGGCGAGCGCATCACCATCGATCAGTGCCGTCGGATCGTTGGGAAGCGGGCTTGAGATCACCGGCACGCTATCGCAAAGCTCGATGTCGAGTTCTGCGACGGCGGAGGCAAACAACGGCGCGGAATCCGGCGTGAGTCCGCGCACTTGCAGGTTGCCCCGTGCGCTGATCTCCAAGATGCCGTTGCCGTGCTTCTGCGCGGCGGCGCGGAATGCAGCAAAGGCATCGATGGGGATTGGCCCCGCAGTCACGAGGCGCGCGAGAAGGCCGTCACCGGTCTGCATGGGCTCTGCCAGACGCGGGCAGTCGCCGCGGATGTGAAGCGCGGTCATGCCGAGGCCTCCGCGTGCATCTTTGTCAAAGCGATGTCGTTTCGGCGCGGGTGCCACAGCCCTTTCCGCCGCGCGCCCTCGAGCCGTTCCGCGATCGCCTGCGCGGCATCGGGGTTTTCGCGCAACAGGAACTCGCGAATTTCGGGGTCGGCGAGATAGGTCTCGTGCACGAGATCGAACAGGGCGCTCGAGACTGCGCCGGTGGTCTCGGCGAAATCGACCAGCCGGTCCACGGTCTCGGCGAGCTCGGCCGCGCCGCGCGCGCCGTGGCGCATCATGCCTTCGATGAAGAGCGGATTGGTAGCGCGGCCGCGCACGATGCGGGCGAGCGCCTGAGGCAGCGTGCGCGCTCGGGGCTGTCCAGGGTTGGTTGTATCGAGCACGACGAAATCCGGCGCGCGACCGAGCAAAGAAGCGGCAGCGGCAAAACCGCCGATATGCGCCACGTCCTCTGCGCCTTCGAGCAGGTCGCGGGTCGGATCGTTGCTTGGGTGCAAGAGCAAGTCGGCGCTCGCCACTTGCTTAGCAAAGCCGACATCGGGCCTACCCTCGCCTTCGGCGCCGCCATAGGCGTGGGAGGTAGCGGCGAGATAGGCTGCACCGATATCGGCCTCATCTGTGTCGCAGCCCAGCAGGTCTTCGGCGCCCACGCCGTAGGCGCCTGGAGCGTTGCCGAAGATGCGGTCGAGCCTGCCGCCGCGGGCGACGCGGACTGCAGCAGCGAGAGGATTCTCGTCGCCGTCCTCCTCGCGTTCGGCAACGAGCCGCGTCGCGGCATCGAGCAGCGCGATCTGCGCCGGGAAGAGATCGCGGAAGAGCCCCGAGATGCGCCAGGTGACATCAACCCGCGGACGACCCATGGCGGCGCATGGCAGAACCTCGATACCGGTGACGCGGCCGGTGGCGCCGTCCCAAACGGGGCGGCAGCCCATGAGCGCAAGACCTTGGGCGATCTCCTCGCCGCCGGTTCTGAGCGTTGCGCTCCCCCACAGGTCGATCACGAGTGCGCGCGGCATCTCGCCGTGGGTCTGGAGATAGAGACGGATCACCTCGCCTGCGGCGAGGCGGCCAAGCTCCATTGCGGTCGGCGTGGGCAGAAGGCGCGGGTCGGCAGTGAACAGATTGCGCCCGGTGGGCACTACGTCGCGGCGGCCACGCTGCGGCGAGCCAGCGGGGCCTGGCGCCACGCGCTTGCCGTCGAGCGCAGTGATAAGAGCCTCGCGCTCGGCGTCGGCGCTTGCCTGCCATTGCGGGTCGGTGGTCTCGGCAAAGATGCGACCATAGACGTGCAGCCCGTCCTTGATGGCGAGGTCCTTGAGATCGCACAGCCAGGCATCGATCTTGCGCAGGGCTTCGTCGGGATGGAGGTCGCGTTCGGCGCCGGCCTCGCATGCCAGGCCGCTGTCTCGCGCGGTGTCGATAATGAGCTTGGCGAGGCGCTCGCGCCGCCTGCGGTCGAGCCCGTCGGCGATGGCATATTCATCGACCAGGCGTTCCAGTTCGCGCGCTGCGCCTGACAGGCTGCCCTCGGTAAGAGGTGGGGGCAGATGGCCAATGGTCACTGCGGCGATGCGGCGCTTGGCCTGCGCGGCCTCACCCGGATTGCTCACGATGAAGGGGTAAATCACAGGCAGCGGCCCGACCACCGCCTCGGGGAAGCAGGCGCCTGTGAGCGCCACGGCCTTTCCTGGTAGCCATTCGAGCGTGCCGTGCGCGCCCATATGTAGGAGCAGATCAGCCTTGAAGCTGTGCCTGAGCCAAAGGCCGAAGGCGATAAGCGCATGGCGCGGGGGAAGCGCCGGATCGTGATAGCTGGCGCGCCGTTCATGCACATTGCCGCGCTCAGGCGGCAAGGCGACCAGGATGTTGCCGAAGCGCCCGGCGCGGAAACGGAAGGCGCCGTCGCGGAAATCGGGATCGTTTTCCCGATCGCCCCACGCTGCAGTGATGCGGCGGCCGATCTCGGCGGGCAATTCGGCGAGGAGCCGGGAGTAGCCGGCGAGTGAAAGGGCGGGCTCCCGCGCACCGAGTTCCAATTGCTTGAGCAGCGCTCGGGAATTCTCTGTCCTATCGCGTACGTCATAGCCCGCGGCAGCAAGGTCGGAGAGCAGCGCGACGATGCTCTGCGGCACATCGAGACCGACCGCGTAGCCTGTACGCCCGCCAGCGGCAGGATAGTCAGGCATCAGAATGGCGACGCGGCGTTCGCCGCGCGGCAGCCTCCTCAGGCGAACGAGGGCTGCAACGCGGTCAGCCACGATAGCAATGCGGTCAGGTTCGGGTCGGCTGGCAAACGCGGTGAAGCCGAGCGCGTCGTCGGCTGGCAGCGGATCCTTGAAGGCGATGGCGCCCAAGAGCACGCGTCCGTCAAGCTCTGGCAGCACCACATGCATGGCGAGATCGGCTGGCCCAAGCCCGCGCGGGCTCTCCTGCCATGCCGCGCGCCGTGTCGTGGCGATCACCCCTTGCAGGATCGGCGCATCCGTCGCGTCCAGCGCGGAAGCCTCGCCGTCGCCGCCGGCAGCAAAGGCTGTGGTGGTGACCACCACCGCGGGGGCGAGACGTTGCAACGCGTCCCGCACGAATGCGCTGGCTTCAGAATCCTTTAGGCTGGGAACGAAGAGTGGCGCCGGAGCGAGTCCGCGCGCGGCGAGCGCGCCGCAAAGTGAATCGATTGGCGCAGTGTCGGCGGCGAGCAGCGCGCGGTAGAACAGGATCGGAACGACGGCTCGCCCAGACGCCGCGCAAAGTTGATCGAGAGAGACCGCGCCGGTGCCCGGCAGATAACCACCCATGCGTGGGAGGGCTCGCGGCACTTGAGCCGGGAATGAATAGCCCGCATAGGTAGCGAGGCGGCGAAGCAAAGCCCGCAAATTCTCCCGCCCGGCTTCGCGGAAATAAGCGAGAAGCGCCGCAAGTTCGCCAGGCGCCAACGTCGAGGCCTCATCGAGGCGCTTGTCGTCGCGATCCTCGCCGGGAAGGACAGCAAGCGTGATGTCGCGTTCGCGCGCCATGGCAGAGAGCGCATCGACTCCGTAGCGCCACCAGTCGAGTCCGCCGAGCAGCCGCACCACGATCACCTTGGCGTGCCGCGCGCATTTGTCGATCCAGAGATCGATCGACATCGGATGGCGCAGGTCGCGCAGATGCGCGAGCCTCAGGCTCGGGAGGTTCTCCTTCTCGGCCGCATACGCAGAGGCAAGCCCGGAAAGATCGCTGTCGGCGAAGGACAGAACGACGATGTCGCCCGGCGTCTGACCGAGGTCGCGCGGTTCGACGATGTCGTCGAGGGTTGCTGACGTGGTTTGGAGGAGATGCATGGCCTAGGCTGCGAGAGATTTCACCACCGCGACACGGTCGAGGCCTTTCAGGCCGATCACCACGAGGCTCCCCTGGCGCGGCTCAGACCCGCCCCACGGCTTGTCGTAATAGTGGCTGACGCGGGGGCCGACCGCCTGGATCAAGAGCCGCATCGGCTTCCCGGTGACAGCCAAAAAGCCCTTCATCCGCAAGATGTTATGGGCTTCGGCAACCGCGGCGATGCGGTTCGCGGCAGAGGCAGGATCGCCGACCTCACCCATGTCCACGACGAAGCTTTCGAAGTCATCGTGGTCGTGCTCCAATTCGTCGTCGTGGAGCGTCTTGCGGTTCTCGATGTCGTCCTCGGTGCCGACGCCCAAGCCGAGAAGCGCAGCTGGATCGACCTTGCCGTCTGCGACCGTCACCACTCTCACTGCGCGGGGCAGCGCGCCGGACACCATCGCCACCGCCTTCTCCATGCCGGCGTCATCGAGCAGGTCGCGCTTGTTGAGCACAACGAGATCGGCGCACGCGATCTGATCTCCGAACACCTCCTCGATCGGGTCGTCATGGTCGAGAGCGGCGTCTGCCGCGCGCTGGCGCTTGAGCGCGTCGAGATCTGCGGCAACCTGGCCGTCAGCGAGGGCTGCGCCATCGACCACCGCCACCACGCCGTCGACGGTGACGCGGCTTTTGATCGCGGGCCAATGGAAGGCCTGGACCAGGGGCTTGGGCAGAGCAAGGCCGGACGTTTCGATCACGATGTGCTCGACCGCTGGCTCACGCGCGAGAATCTGATCGAGAGCAGGCACAAACTCGTCGGCCACAGTGCAGCACAGGCAGCCATTGGCGAGCTCGACGATGTTCTCCTCTGGGCAGGCGGCATTACCGCAGCCTTTGAGAATCTCGCCATCGATGCCGACATCGCCGAACTCGTTGACAATGACGGCAAGCCTCCGCCCGTTGGCATTGGCGAGCACGTGGCGGATCAGAGTCGTCTTGCCCGAGCCGAGAAAGCCGGTGACGATGGTGCAGGGAACGCGGGCAAGCGACGTCATTCATTGTCCTCCACGAAATCGAGCGGCGGCACGCGCGCGATCAGCCCGCGCTTCAGGACTTCGGGGCGTCCGCACCAAGGCATCAGGCCATCCTCCGCGCGGGCGAGCAGCCGCGCGCCTTCGATGAGCGCTTCAGCATCCCTCTCAGCCTCGAGGCCGCCGAAGACGTAGGTCCAAGTATCGTCGCACCTGATCGCGGCGCTCAAAGCGCGATTGCAATTGGCAAGGCAACGGACTTGGCGAACCCCGACGCCGGTGCCCTCGGCCGCACGCGAGGTTGCGCGGGCGAGCGCAAGGCCCGGGCGTGGCGCGTCTTCGGGATCGGTCGCGCGCCGGCACTTGATGCAGACATAGACCGTCGGCGAGGTGATCGCCTCGATCCTCGCGTCCTCGTCCTGGTCGATGTCGGTGAGTGCCACCCCGGAGTCGCTCCTCTGAACGGACCGTTGCGACGACAGGGCGCGTGAAGCTGCCGAAAGGACAGCCCAGGGAATCAACCGCCGCCGAGGCACCCCGCCCGGAAGGCGACTGCATCGACGGTAGGTCTCCTGGCTCGCGGGTCGCTGCCCTTGCCGCCTTCCCGGGATCTCCCAGTGGCTTTGGCTCGGGCTCGCCGCTTACAGTTGCGGGGGCAGCCGCGGATTTGGAGCTCCGCTCCCTACCGCGTTCCCTGTTCGCTCTCTCTCCTCGAGAGACCGTCGAATGCGAGCAGTTAAGGCGGGAGGCGCCGCCTTTGTCAAATGCGTTCAGGGGAGGCGGCTTGCGCGGAAGCGCGGGGCAGCTATAGTCGCGGGCGTCGTCGGTTCCCGCGTGGTGCGGGACGAAAAAGGGAACGCGGTGAGGGTGATCCCCAATGCCACGGCTGCCCCCGCAACTGTAAGCGGCGAGCTTCCCTCCACCTGCCACTGGAGCTTCGCTCCGGGAAGGCCGAGGAAAAGCCAAGACCCGCGAGCCAGGAGACCTGCCGGCGGCGTCAACGCTAGCCCGCGCCCTCGGGTGGAGGGCGAAAAGGGGGTCACATGAATTCTCTACCGACCGAAACTGCCGGCGCCGCGCCGCACGCTGTCGGTGCGCTCACCACCTCACGCGCCATTTCGATCTTCGCCGCCGCTCTGCTCGGGATGTTCATCGTTGGCGGGGTTGGCTTCTCGCACATCATGGCAGTGCATAACGCCGCGCATGACTATCGCCATTCCATGGGCTTCCCCTGCCACTAGGGAGGCGCGCCATGGACTATGTCCGCAACATCGTGCTCGTTGCCGCGATCGCCGGTGCGGTCGCCGGACTAGCGATGACGGTAGCCCAGCAGCTCACCACCGTCCCGCTCATCCTCAAGGCCGAGGTCTATGAGGAGCATGGCACTACACCTGCGGCACACAATCACGGCGATGCCGCGCAAGCACCAGTTCACCAACATGATGAGGAGGGCTGGTCGCCGGCCAATGGCTTCGAGCGCACGGCGTTTTCTGCTCTTGCCAATATCCTAACGGGTGTGGGCTTTGCCCTGCTACTTGTCGCCGCGAGCGAGCTTGCCGGCGGCATCAGGAACTGGTGCCAGGGCGTGTTCTGGGGGCTTGCCGGTTTCGCTGTGTTCACGCTCGCTCCAAGTCTTGGGCTTCCGCCAGAGCTCCCGGCCATGCCCGCGGCAGAGCTTGGCGCGCGCCAACTGTGGTGGGTCGCGACGGCGGCGTCTACGGCCACTGCTCTCGGCCTTCTGGTTTATGGCCGCTCGCGATGGACCGTGCTCGCTGCAATTGCTCTTCTGATCGCGCCGCACTTGATCGGCGCGCCGCAACCCGGAAGCTACGAGACGCTGATCCCCGAAAGCCTGCATCACAGCTTCGTCGTTGCCGTGGTGCTAACGACGCTGCTGTTTTGGGTACTGCTCGGGGGCCTCGCCGGGTTGTTCCGAGGCCGTTTCCTCGGCGCAAGCTGAGCCATGGCAGAACGTAATGCCGGCGGGCGCGGGCTCATCACGCTCGTGCTCGGCGGCGCCCGGTCAGGCAAGAGCCGCTATGCCGAGTGGCTGATCACGACCTATCCGGAGCCGTGGATCTATGTGGCGACAGGCGAGGCGAGGGACGAGGAGATGGCCGAGCGAATCGCGGCGCATAAGGCAAGACGCAGTGCCGGATGGCAAACCGTCGAAACGCCGCACGAACTTGCCGGGGCGCTTCGCGCAGCACCGAACGATGCGGCAGTCCTGGTTGACTGCCTCACGCTGTGGCTCTCGAATTTGCTGGAGGCTGAGGCCGACATCGAAGGCGAGACGGCGAGACTTCAGGACGCATTGGCCGAACGGGGCGGGCCTACTGTGCTCGTCTCGAACGAGGTTGGCCTCGGCATCGTGCCTGACAATGCGCTGGCCCGCAGGTTCCGCGACCTACAGGGCAATCTCAATCAAAGGCTGGCGGCGCAGGCGACACGCGTGATCATGATGGTGGCGGGTATCGCGGTCGCGGTGAAAAGCCCATGACCAAACGAATCGACGAGCACGAGGCCGAGCGCCATCGCGCCAAGATGGCAAAGCGCAAGGCAGTGCAGGACGAGGAGGTCGCCGGCAAGAAGCTCGAAAAGGGCCTGCTCATCGTCCACACCGGCACTGGCAAGGGGAAATCGACGGCAGCCTTCGGCTTAGCACTCCGCATGCTCGGACGGGGCAGGCGCATTGGGGTGGTGCAGTTCATCAAAGGGGGCTGGCACAGCGCCGAGCGCGATGCGTTCGAGAAATTCGGCGACCAGGTGGCGTGGCATTCGATGGGAGAGGGCTTCACCTGGGAGACGCAGGACCTCGCCCGCGACATCGAAGCAGCCGAGCGCGCCTGGGCCAAGGCGCAAGAGCTGATGGCTGACCCGAGCTTTTCGCTGGTGGTTCTCGATGAGCTCAATATCGCGCTCCGCTACGACTATCTGCCTCTGGACAAAGTGGTTGCAGCTCTGAAGGCGCGGCGGCCCGATCTGCATGTCGTGGTCACCGGGCGAAATGCCAAACCTACGCTGATCGACGCGGCGGATCTCGTCACCGACATGATGCTAGTGAAGCATCACTTCGCTGCTGGCGTGAAGGCTCAAGAAGGCATCGAGTTCTAAAGCGTGGCCGCGCGCGTGCTCATGTTCCAAGGCACCGGCTCGGACGTCGGCAAGTCGTTGATCGTCGCCGGGCTGTGCCGCTTGCTTTACAAGCGCGGGCTTAAAGTCGCGCCGTTTAAGCCGCAGAACATGTCGAACAATGCGGCAGTGACGGAGGACGGCGGCGAGATCGGCCGCGCGCAGGCGCTACAGGCGCGCGCCGCAGGCATGCCGCCCTCGGTGCATATGAACCCGGTTCTGCTCAAGCCGCAAAGCGAAGTCGGCGCGCAAGTCGTGGTACAGGGCAAGGTCTATGGCCGGGCGACCGCCGCCGAGTTCCAGAAGGCAAAGCCAGAGCTGATGCCGTTCGTGCTGGACAGCTTCGCGAAGCTGAAGGCCGAGGCCGACATCGTGTTTGCCGAGGGCGCCGGCAGCGCGTCGGAGATCAACCTCCGGGCCAACGACATCGCTAATATGGGCTTCGCGCGGGCGGCAGATGTGCCAGTGGTGCTGATCGGCGACATCGACCGCGGCGGCGTGATCGCTTCGCTCGCCGGCACCAAGGCAGTAATCGATGCCGGCGACGCGGCTTTGATCAAAGGCTTCCTCGTCAACAAGTTTCGCGGAGATCCTGAGCTCTTTGCCAGCGGCATGGCGCTGATCGCCGAGGCGACCGGCTGGGAGGCGCTCGGCCTCATTCCATTTTTCCCCGACGCGCGGCTGTTGCCGGCCGAAGATGCGCTCGCGCTCTCGGCCGAGCGTCCAGCGAAGCCAGATGCGCGCATCAAGATTGCCGTTCCGCTGCTGCCGCATATCGCAAATTTCGACGATCTCGACCCGCTCGATGCGGAGCCTGCGGTCGATCTCGTCAAAGTGAAGCCTGGCGCAGCGCTGCCGGGCAACGCCAACCTCATCATCTTGCCCGGTTCGAAGGCGACCATCGCCGATCTCGCGGCGCTGCGTGACGCGGGCTTCGACATCGATATCGTTGCCCATCTTCGCCGCGGCGGCAGCGTGCTCGGTCTGTGCGGCGGCTATCAGATGCTCGGCCGCACTATCAACGATCCAGAGGGAATCGAGGGTGCGCCGGGGAGTGCCCGCGGGCTCGGCCTGCTCGACGTGGAGACCACGCTCTCGGTCGAGAAGCGGCTGGAGAAGATCGAAGGCGCAAGCTTCGACGGCGCCGCACTCGCAGGCTACGAGATGCATATCGGCGTGACCGAAGGGCCTGACCGCGCGCGACCCTTTGCCAAGTTTGCCGACGGCTCGTCCGAAGGCGCGATGGCGGCCGACGGCCGCGTGTTCGGCACGTATATCCACGGCCTTTTTGCCGACGACCGCCAGCGTGCGGCTTGGCTTGCGCGTTTCTTGGCTGGGGCGCCGAGCATCGCCTACGATACTTTGATCGATGAAACGCTCGACAGCCTCGCGGCTCATCTCGAAGCGCATGTCGATGTCGAGCGGCTGCTCACGCTAGCGCGGTGAGGGCTGCTACAAGAGCGACAATCGCGATAAGGATGGTGTCGGCGCGCCGATAGAGTGACAGCGCGGCGCGGATATCGGCCGCCGTGGGGGCGCGGTGTCCGTCTCCCATCCACGCATCGTCCACCGGGACGCTGTCATAGGCGCGCGGACCGCCAAGCGCGAGGCCGAGCGCACCGGCCATGGCGGCCTCCGGATATCCGGCATTCGGCGAGCGGTGGCTGGGCGCATCCCGCCTAACGGCCGCTAACGCACGCGAGGCCGACGCGCCTTCGGTCAAATAGGCAGCGCCGATAATGAAAAGCGCGGAAAGCCGGGAGGCTGGCAGGTTCACGAGATCATCTGCCCGCGCGGCGGCCCAGCCGAAATCCTCATGGCGCTTCGTGCGGTGCCCGATCATGCTGTCGGCAGTGTTGATCGCCTTGTAGATCGCCGCGCCCGGAAGCCCGGCGATCAACATCCAAAAGGCGGGTGCCACCACCCCATCGGAGAAATTTTCGGCGAGGCTTTCGATTGCCGCTCGCGCGACGCCCGCCTCGTCAAGCTGGGCGGCATCGCGGCCGACAATATGCGATACTGCGGCGCGGGCTACTTCGAGCCCGTCCTCTTCCAAGGCTGCCGCGACTCGCTCTACATGGGCGTGCAAGCTTCGCTGAGCGAGAAGCGTGCTGGCCAGGATGGCGACGAGGACGAGGCCGAACGGGAGGAGCAAGAGGCCACGCTCGATGACCAATGCAATGGCACCGACGGCAAACACGACGATGAGAAGAGTAAGCGCGCCGGCGCTCCGGCGTCGGCTCGGCGCGTCGCGATCGCGGTTGAGCCGCCGATCGAGCACCTCGATGAGCCACCCCATCCAGGCGACCGGATGCCCAAGCCTTTGCGCAAGCCGGTCCGGGTAGCCGAAGGTGGCCTCGAACAAAAGCGCAAGCAGCGTGAGCACAGCGGACATGGCCATCCCGAGGGAACTTGCGCCACTCGATCATGGCGGGGATCTCGGCGCCGCGCGGAAACTGTTTCCAGGCGCGCCCGAACCTTTCCTCGACCTGTCGGCCGGGATCAATCCCAATCCTTACCCTTTGCCGGAGCTTTCCGACGCGATTTACGCGCGTTTGCCCGAACAGGCGACCCTGCTCGAGCTGAAAGAGATGGCGGCAAGTGCCTATGGCGCGCCGTCGCCTGCGCATGTCGCGATTGCGCCTGGCTCGCAGATTCTGGTGGCGCAACTGGGCTTCCTGCTCGTGCGCGGACGCGCCGCCGTGTTTGCCCCGACTTACGCCGAGCATGCACGCGTGGCCGAGCTTGCCGGCCACACTGTGATGGAGGCTGCCGATGTCGCACAGCTCGCCGACTCGCGCCTTGCCATCGTGGTCAATCCCAACAATCCGGACGGACGGATCGTGGCCAAGGACATGCTGCTCGCGCTTGCCGATCGGCTTCGGCGCCGAGGCGGACTTCTTCTGATCGACGAAGCTTTCATGGATGTGGCGGCGGAGGGGATTAGTGTCGCCGACCAGGTGGGACGCGGCAACATCGTGGTGCTGCGATCGTTCGGCAAGTTCTATGGGCTTCCCGGCGTGCGGTTGAGCTTTGCCCTCGCCACGCCAGAGATCGCGTCACGTCTCGCTGCCGCGCTCGGGCCTTGGCCGGTGTCCAGCGCCGCTGTCGCGGTCGGCCGGGCGGCCCTCACAGACTCGCCGTGGGGCGAGAAGACCCGCACCTCGCTTGCCGAGGCGGCGCTGAGGCTCGACGTTCTGCTGGCTGGTGCAGGTCTCGAGGTCGTGGGCGGCACGTCATTGTTCCGCCTCGCGCGCACAAAAGAGGTAGCGACGCTATTCCGACATCTCGGCGAGGCCGGGATCTATGTGCGGCGTTTCAGTGAGTATCCGGCGTGGCTGCGCTTCGGACTGCCGGGCAACGAGGATGAGTGGCAAAGGCTCGGCTCAGCGCTAATGACATTCGCCAGCGCTAAAACGACTTAGCGGCGATCAGTGAGCCCAACGCCGGGCATGGTGCTGAGCCGCTTCGAGGTTTCCTTGCGCCTCTTCCGGCAAAAGCCTCGCGATCACGCCCATGGCGAGCTCGACAGAGATCTCGCTTGCTCCACATTCCTTGAGTTGCTGCCGCAGCCAACCGTAGATCTCTTCATCCCCGGCTCTAAGGCCGACGGCAATCTCCTCAAGCATCTGCACCAACGATTCTGCTGCCATCGCGCCCCTCCATTCTACCAGCCCACAGGCTCATGGCTCGCGCTCGGTTTCTTGCGCTCCTGGTGCGGATCCCCCCCGACTCGCCGATCATACTTGGTCTTGCGTCACATAGACGTTGCGTAGCTGCAACAGTCCGGGTCTTTTCGACTAGTCGGCCCCAGGGCCGGTGAAGGGCAACGGTGTGACCGAGGCCGTTTTTGGGTCGCCCGCGGCTTGGGCCATGGGCACGCCGCGCCGGAGGATGGGCCGGCAATAGTGCGAGCCGTGCTCGGCATTGGTCAGCAGCAGGTCGACGTGAATGTGGTTGTAATGGAAGCGGTCGCTGCCGGGACCAAGCACCGTGTAAAACTCCTGGCAGGCGCCAGTGAACGCCGCCGCAAGGAATGCCTGCTCGCGCGGCGTTCCGCGCCACCAGGCATTGGCCACGGTAATGATCTGACCGTTCGCCAGGCGGAAGGCGGCGATATCGAGCGCATTGCCAAAGGCGTGCTCCGAGATGCGGCCCCAATTGTTGCCGTTTCGGCCGCGGCAGCCATACGAGGCGATCTGGCCGATCTCGATGACGCGGCTGCCGAAATAGCGGTAGGCAGCGGGCTGCACCGAGGTCTTGATCCAGCGATCGAGCGCGGCGGTGAGGGGGCAGCCAATTGTCGCAGGCGGCGTGACGGTGACGCGACCGTCCGCGAGACCCGAAACGCGCAGTGGGCATTCGAGCCCGCACACCCCGGGACCGTCGATGGTCTCCATTGGAGTGACATAGGTCGAGGCGTGTACCGCGCCGCCGGTGAGGCAGGCCTCCTCGACCTTGCCACGCCACGGTGCGCGCTGGCCGGAATTGAAATTGCCGCCGGCGCAGCCGAACAGCGCGCCAAGGCACGCGGCTACGGAGAGGCCAACTACGAGATACGCGACCCTCGCCCCCATGGCCCGTACCTTGGGGCCAAGGGTCTGAACAAACTTTCAATGGGTCTTAACGATTGGCCCTATGTACGCGCCTGGGATTTTATCCGGCCCTCGGTCCTTAGCTGTGCTTCACGTGCCTATGCGTCGGCTGCGCCGGATGTGCGGCACCACATTTCGCGCAGACGCAGAAGGGGTCGCACTGCAGGGTCGAGCCCTTTGGGCAGAAGAATCCCTGTTCGACACAATCTGCCTTCTCGACCGGCGAGAAGGTTGCCGCGGGTCTTTGCAGGACGCCCATCGTAGCGTTTGCCTGGAAGGCATAGCCGAGCCCCAGCAAGCCTATCGTCGCAGCGAGCAAGATCACGAATGTACGCATATCTTCCCTCCATCAACGCGCGGCCCATGCCCCTGGGCCGCTCAAGCGGTAATCCTACGCCCAAAGCCTTCACCCGAGACTGGGACATTGCGTCCCTACGGCGGCGATCAAGCGTAGAGGGAATCGACCCGGAAAAGCGCTTAGTGCGGGGCGTTGAAGCTCCGCACCGGAGACTGGGTTCCGTCGAGGTAGGTAAGCTGCACCTGCATCGACTTCGTCTTGGCCGGAGCCTTCATATAAATCTTGGCGTCCTCCGGGACGCTGTTGGGATCGAGGATATTGCACGGCGGCAGCTTATAGATCTGATCGATGGTGCCGCCGTTATAGCCATATCGCACCTCCTGAATCGCGCAGCGATAGGTGATGAGGTGCGAGAAATAGACGAGCATTGCGCCGTTCCAGTCTCGGAAGTCGATCCAGGCCGTCCATAGCACTTCCAGGATTTTCTTCTCGCTCTCGGCGAGCGCCGCTTGCGGATCGAAATTGATGGTGACGATATCGGCCTGCTCGCCGCGCCTGTCGCGCCAGGTGACATAGAGCTTGGTCTTGCCCTGATCTGGCGGCAGCTCGAAATAGGTCTTGGGCATACGCTGCCCGGTGCGCTGATCGAGCGCATCGATGAAGCCTGCGTCGATGAAGCTGCCTTGGTCACCGATGCGATAGCCGAACTGGGTCGCGGCCTCCGGCAACGACACGTTCACCGACCAGCCGGCATTCGAGCGCATGAAGCTGGTCAGAGGCTGTGGCGCCTGCAGTGCCGCGACCTTCTGCTCTTGCGGCGGCAGCACGCTCTCGCCGCCGCCTTCTTCAAGCTTTGCCAAGCTTCCCGCGCTCGTCGCTCCCTCTGGCGACAGATAAAGATCGCCGACGATCTGGTCGTAATAGGCCGGAACCTGGACATGATCGACCTTCGCCGCGAGCTCGCGCACCTTGCTTTGCGTCTTCTTGGCGATCTGCACCATCGACTGGCCGGGCGTCTCCATCTCGACGAGCAGCGTGCGAGTGAACACCGAGTTGGGATTTGCGTCGGTGTCGCTCAGGCGATCGAGCGCCGACTGACCTTGCCCCGCCGAGAACAGCACGAACATGCCTTCGGCTGGATCCATGCGGGTCAGTCCGCGCGTCATGCCGATCGCGCGCTTTCCTTTGACCGCGAATGGATTATCGCGGCAGGCATCGAGGATGAGGATTACTGTCGCCCCGCCCTTCTGCTGCAACCGGTCGGAAAGCCCGTTTGCAGCGAAAGACGCGTCCTCGATAAGCCCTTCCTCGCCAGGGTTGGCAGCAGGCACATCGACGGGGAGAAGATAATTCGTGCCGTCGATGGCGAAGCCGTGGCCCGCGAAATAGACGAGCGCCGTGTCGCCGGGCGCGATCTTGCCTTCGAGCTCGACCAAGGCCCGGCTCATGGCGCGGCGGCCGACATTCTCGGCCTTCACCACATCGAAGCCGAGCTTGGACAATTCGGCCGCGATGGCGTCGGCGTCGTTCACCGCCTTTTGCAGTTGCGGGACGTTCTCATAGGCGTTGTTGCCGATGACGAGGGCAAAACGCTTTGCGGCCTCTGCGGGGGAGGCCACGGCGAGCCGCGCCGAAATGAGGGAAATAATGACAGCGAGGCGCATTCCGCGCCCATCACGCGAATGGACCGCCACGCCGAGCCCTCCCTCTCCCTTCACATTGGCCCAAAGCTATGCAGCCGGAGCGCCGTCGGCAAGGAGGGGTCAGGCAAGCAGCAGCCATAGGCCAATGCCGATCAGGGCCGCGGTCCACAAAAGATCGAGATTGATCCAGCCGCGCCTCAGGAAATCGAGCCCTACCCATTCGTACACCACAAGCGCGACAATGCCGGTGACGGCAAGCATTGCGAGGCTGTGCACCAACACGGCGAGCGACGCGATCCACAACGAGTGCGTTGCCGGCATATAATGGGCGTGCTCGCCCATATGCTCGAGCGGCATCAGCACCGGGATCAGCATCATCCCGGCGCCATGCGCCGTGGCCATGACGAAAGACCACACGGCGAGGCCGACAAGCCCGGTCTTAAAGCCGATGCGCACGCGGTGCCGATGGCCGTAGAGGAGATGATAGAGGCCCCAGGCGATCAGCAGCACGCCGGAGAGGATGCGAAACGCGTCCTCATCGATTGCCATGCCGAGTACGATCACCACATAGACGACGACGGCGATGGCAAGCGCGTGGCCGATCGCGATGGGGATCAGCGAGACGAGCACTGTCGTGCGGCTCTGCCGGTAAAGGCCGAGCGCCACGGCAAACAGCCAGCCCATGGCCGGGTTGAGCCCGTGGAACGCGCCGAGCCCGATCAGCACCAGCCATGGCGAGATGTCGGACATTTGTCGCTCTTGTCATTGCCCGGCTTGACCGGGCAATCCAGTAATCACGCACGACCTTTTCGACTGAGACGGTGGTTACTGGATTCCCGCTTTCGCGGGAATGACAACGACACGGGTCCTACGGGTAGCAGTAAGAATCTGAGGAGCAGTCGCCGCCCTGCAGGCGCACCTGATGCGGGCGGTGGCTCTCTGGCCAGGTCACGAAGAACCGCGGATCGAACTCGATACCGCCATCGACGCCGGCGTCGAGCTTGACCATCCAGCCGTCGAGGCCCTCTGGATAGAATTGCGGATCGACGGCGCCGTAGAGCGAATTAGTGAAATAGACGCGCCGCCCGTCGCGGCTGATCTCGACCATTTGCGGTCCGCCGTTCAGAGTGCCGTTCGCGGCCGGGTGCGACGCGCGCGCCACGATCCCGCCAATCCGGACTTTGCCAGTGAGCTTCGGATTGAATGGATCGCTCACGTCGTATTGGCGAAGATCGCCGGTGCCCCAGCACGCAACGTAGAGAAAGCGGTCGTCCATCGACAGATCGATGTCGGTCACGAGAGGCGGCACGGCTTTGAAGCCCTTCAGCACCGGCGGCAGCAGGTCTGGGTCGGCGGGCTCTGCCGGAATCTCGATAATCTTCTTGATCGCCCAGGTGTCGCCGGCGCGATACCAGGTCCAGATCGATGCCGACAGATCCTTGAGGCTGATCACGCAATTGACGAAGCCGTAGGCTTTGGTCGGATCGTGCGCAGGCCTCAGCTCGAATACGAGCTGATAGTCGGGGCCGAAGTCGATTTCCTGCAAATGCTTGCGCTTCTGCAGGTCCCAGAAATGCAGGCGCCGCCCATATTGGGCGCCGAGCAGGATCTCAGGGACGAGCCCGTTCTCGACCGTGTTCGGTGCGCCCCACTCGCTGGTCACCATGGTGTCGTAGCCGAGATGCCACCAGGCGTCATAGGCGAGGCGCTGCGGCCCGCGCTCGACCTCCCAGCGGCCGAGCACGTCGAAGGTCTCGGGGTCGATCAGGAACACGCCGCCCGGCGTCTCGCCATTCGCATCGCCGAGCGCCGAGACATAAATGCCATCGGGCCCGCAATGCACCGTGTGCGGCCGGCTGTAGCCGGTCGCCTCGATCACCTCCTCGGGCTCAATCACGCGAACGATCGAAGGATTTTTGGGATCGGGCTTGGTGTCGAGAATGTAGATGCGCGAGGAGCGCAGGCCCGGAGCGACGAGATAGCGCCGCTCGGTGTGCGGATGTGGGGCGTTGGGACAGAGGCACGATGAGCACGCGTTCCACCCGTAATGGTGCAACTCGTCGCCGATCTTCGGCATGTCGACGCCGCCCACGATCTTGGAATAGGTGGCCGAGGATGGATCGACGTCGATCACGGCGATGGCGTCAGGCGCGTCGCGTTTCGGCGCAAAAGCAGCGACATACGCGAGCGTCTCGGCCGGCGCCTTGGCGGCGAGCCGCGGCGAGGGATAGAACGTGGGATCAGGCGTCCATCTGGTCATGAGGGAATTCTCCAGGAGCAGCTGTCATCTTCGCCCGAGCCTTTGACATCGGCAAGAGAGACATGGAGAAGTGGGACGACTTCAAACGAGCTAGAATTCCACGTTTTTTCTCGTTGCTGAAATCTCATTTCTTTGGGCGCCGGTCACGAGACCAAGACGAACTTAAAAGAAGGGCGCTCGTGGGCATGGAGGGAGATCGATCACATGGGCAAAACGAAAGCCGGCAGGCCGAGCAGGGCAAAGACACAGTCTGAACCCACAACGCTCCAAGGTTGGAGCGAGCTCTGGCAGAAAGAGGATTGGTGGGCAGTCTGGCTCGGGCTCGGAATCGTCATCGTGGCGATCATCGCGTTTCTCGCCGGAGGAACCATCAAGCCGATCGCGGTCAAGCCGGCAAGCTGGGATAGTTTTGCTGCGCTCGGCGATCATTTCGCCGCACAGTGGCAGTGGTACGTCGCTCAGCTCCTCCTTTTGCTGATCGTGTTCGGCATCAGCGCCTCGGCGATGGGTTGGAAGTTCGGCGAGTTCCTACCCTCGTTCCTATTCGTCTACGCGGCCTCGCTCATTATCTTCGTCATCGGCCAATGGAAGCAGGCGGGCGCCTACAATCTCGAGCCGCCGCTCGTCGCTCTCGTCGTCGGCCTGCTCATCTCCAATTTGCTACCGCTGCCTAGCTGGATGGATGCCGGCTTTCGCGTCGAGTACTACATCAAGACCGGCATCGTGCTGCTTGGCGCAACGCTGCCCTTCACGCTGATCATCTGGGCCGGTCCGCTCGCCATGCTGCAAGCGACCATCGTCTCGGTGGTCACCTTCGCCGTGATCTATTACGCGAGCCGGGCGCTCGGCCTCGACCGCAGACTTGGCGCGTGTCTTGGAGCTGGCGGCGCGATCTGCGGCGTGTCAGGCGCAATCGCCATGGCTGGCGCGGTCAAGGCTACCAAGGAGCAGGTCGCCATCGCCATCACGCTGGTGATCCTCTGGGCCATCGTGATGATCTTTGTCCTTCCCTTCGCGTCGAAGGCGCTTGGCCTGCACGCCGCCGTTGCCGGAGCCTGGATCGGCAATTCGGAATTCGCCGACGCTGCCGGGCTCGCCGCCGCTCAGACCTATGGCGGCATGGCAGAGGCATCGGAAGGAGCCATTCAGGGCACGGCAGAGCAGTCGCTCCAGGCCTTCACGCTGATGAAGGTCATCGGCCGCGACATCTGGATCGGCATCTGGGCCTTCATCTTCGCGCTGATCGCGACCACGCGCTGGGAGGTGGAGGAGACCGGTGCGCGACCCAGCGCCGGCGAGATCTGGTGGCGCTTCCCGAAATTCGTCATCGGATTTTTGATCGCTTCCGCCTTGGTGACTTTGATCGCCGCGGGCTACAGCTTCGATGAGTACAAGAAGGTGGTTGAGCCAAACCTCGTTGCGCCGATCAAGGATTTGCGCACCTGGGCCTTCATCTTCTGCTTCTTGTCGATCGGACTCACCACGCGATTTCGCGAGCTGGCAGGCGTCGGCGCGCGGCCCTTCTTCGGCTTCAGCGCGGGCGTCGTGGTCAATGTGATACTTGGGTTTCTGCTTTCGGCGGTCGTGTTTGCGAGCTACTGGACGAGCCTGTTGCCTGGCCAGTGACACGCGGGTCCTGTGAACTAGTCGACCCCGAGGGCTTTGCGCGCCTTCGCCGTGATCGATTGCCGGATGGAGGAAAACCCCTCCCACGGGTCGCGCTTCATCGCTTTCAGCCGCGCCGGTAGCGTTTTCACCGTGTATGGCGCCGCCGCCTTAAGCCCTTTGAGCTCGTCCCAACGAAGCGGGCAAGCGACTAGCGCGCCTTCCTTGGCACGCGTCGAATAATTCACGATGGCCGATCCTCCCCTCTGATTGCGCAGATAGTCGACGAAGATCTTGCCCTCACGGGTCTTCTTGAGCGGGTTCGCCGTGTAACGGTCGGGCCGCGCCGAAACGAGCGCGTCGGCGATCGCCTTCGCGAATCCCTTGACCATGTCCCAGCCGAGCTTCGGCGCGAGCGGCGCCACGAGATGCAGCCCCTTGCCGCCGGTCGATTTCAGGAAGCTCTTGAAACCAAGATCTTCGAGGAACTCGAGCACCTCGACCGCCGCCGCTTTGAGGGTTCCGAGATCGAGGTCCTCGTCGGGATCGAGATCGAACACGAGCCGGTCGGGCTCATTGACGTGGGCGAGCGACACGCCCCAATCGTGAATCTCCAAGGTGCTGATCTGAATGAGCCCGAACAGACCCTCCTCGTCGTCGATATAGAGATAGGGCTTGTTGGTCTCGCCGCCCGGGATAGGGATTTGCTTGATGGCCTTACTCATGCCCTTCATGGCGTGGCGCTGGAAGAAGCGCTCTCCTTCGATCCCCTCGGGGCAGCGCACCAGGCTGATTGGCCGTCTCGCCACGTAAGGCAACAGGAAGGGCGCGACCGTCTCGTAGTACTTGGCGATGTCGAGCTTGGTGAGACCGCTCTTGGGGTAATAGACCTTGTCCGGATTGGAGATCGTGATCCCGGCGAAGACAGGGTTCTTGCTCTTTTTCGCAGGGGCAGGTTTCGTCGTAGCCATCGCCGACTCCTCATCCTCCGACCGCTCGCGATGCACCTCGCGCGCGGGCTTATCCTCGCGCAGGCCCTGAAAGCTCGGATGCCTGAGCCGCCCGTCGCGCGTCTTTTCGGTAAACGCAATCTGCGCCACGAGTTTCGGCTCGAGCCACACCGCGCCCTTGCGCTCGGCCGCGGGTACTTCCTCGAATGGGGATTTGCTGCGCTCGAGCGGCCTGAACTTCCGCGCGAGCCGGTCGAGATCGGCGGAGTCGAAGCCGGTGCCGACCTTGCCCGAATAGTTGAGCTTGTCGCCGTCGAAGGTGCCGAGCAGGAGCGAGGAGAATGGCTTCCCCTTCACGTCGGAGCGGCTATACCCGCCGATCAGGAACTCCTCGCCGCGCTTGCATTTGATTTTGAGCCAGTCCCTGCCGCGACCCGAGCGGTAAGGCGCGTCGGCCCGCTTCGACACGATGCCCTCGAGCCCCGCGGCGCAGGCCTGCTCGAAGAACTCCGGACCCGAGCCCTCGACGTAGTCGGCGTAGACGAGATAGTTGGACGTGCCCTTCTTGCTCATTAGCTTGGCGAGAAGCGCGCGCCGCTCCTTGAGGGGCTTCTTGCGCAAGTCCTTGCCGCCAAGCGAGAGCAGATCGAACACGAAATAGCGGATCGCAGGGTGCGGACTGTCGATATGCTCTTGCAGCGACTTGAAGTCGGTGATCCCGTTCGGCAGGACGAAAGCGACCTCGCCGTCAATGAGCGCGCTTTCGGCGGGAAAGGTAAGCAGCGCATCGGCAATTGCCGGGAAGCGTACCGTCCAATCGAGCCCGCTCCGGCTGAACAGCGTGACCTCGTCGCCCGCTGTCCGCCCGATGATGCGGTAGCCATCATATTTCGCTTCATGCAGCCAGTTGCGCGCCTCCGGCACCTCGGTGTCGAGGGTGGCAAGCTCGGGAGAGACGAAATCGGGAACGTGGGCTACCGCGCGGCGGGCTTTCGCTTTGGCTTTGCCGTCACCCCGCGCTTTGATCGCGCCGAAGTTTTTTTTTGAGCCCGGTTCGAAGTCCACACGGCGGACTCGCCGTGCAGGATCTGATCCATGGTGCGCCCGCTCTTCACGCTGGTGTCGAACTCCTCGGTGGGCTCTTTGCCTTCGCCGGCATATTCATCACGTTTCTTGATGAGGAGCCAGTTCTGGCGCCCGCGGTCCTCTTTCCGAGGCTTCATGCGGACGAGCACGAAGTCGCCGTTGAGGCGCTCGCCGTTGAGCCTGAATTTGAGATCGCCTTTTGCCAGGCCTTCATCCGGGTCGCCGATCGGCTCCCAGGTGCCGCGGTCCCAGATCATCACCGGACCGCCGCCATATTCGCCTTTGGGGATGACGCCTTCGAAGCCGCCATATTCGAGTGGATGATCTTCGGTCATGACGGCAAGCCGCTTCTGGGTCGGATCGAGACTCGGGCCTTTGGTCACCGCCCAGCTCTTCAAGACCCCATCATGCTCGAGCCGGAAATCGTAATGCGTGCGCGTTGCTGCGTGCTTCTGGATGATGAAGCTGTTGCCCTTGGCTTTTCCGCGCTTGGGACCCGGCTCCGGCGTCTTGGCGAAATCGCGCTTCGCCTTGTAGTCGGCGAGTAAGTCCCGGCTCGGCGCCCGCGCCATCGCTTAAGCCGACTTCCGTCTGGCTGTGCCTTTGGCAGCCTTCTTGGTGGATCGTGCCGATGCGGCGCTGCGCTTGGCGGCAGTCTTGCTGGGGGCTGCGCCCTTGCCCTGCTGCACGCTCTTCTTGAGGGCATCCATGATGTTGATCACTTTGGCAGTGCCGGGCACCTCGGTGGCGATCTCAGGCTTTCTGTGCTCGAGCTTGGCGTTGATCAGCTCCCAAACCGCCTCGGTATATTCGTCCTTGAACTGCTCGGGGTCGAACTTTCCAGCCTTCCGCTGCATCAGCTCCTTGGCGAGGTCGAGCGCTTCTTTGTCGACCTTGACGTCCTGGATCTCCTTGAAGATGGGCTCAGCGGCGCGGATCTCGTTCGCATGCCGCAGCACTTCGAGGATCAGGCCTTTGCCGAAGGGCTTGATGGCGACGATGTTGCCGTGGCCGCGCAGAATGAATTGGCCGACCCCAATCTTCCCGGTGTCCTTCAGCGCCTTCTGGACGATGACGTAGCCCTCGTCGGCCATCTCGCCATCTGGGAGCAGGTAATAGGGAGTCTCGTAGTAACGCGCGTCGATGTCGTTCTCGTCGACGAAACGGACGAGCTCGATGGTCTGCTTCGACTCGAGCTTGAGGTCGTCGATCTCCTTGGGGTCAATCAGGACGTATTTGCCTTTCTCGTACTCGTAGCCCTTGATGATCTCGTCGTTCTCGACCGGGCCAACGCCAGGAGCAATCTTCTGGTAGCGGATGCGCTTGCCGGTAGGCTCATGGATCTGGTGGAAGGCGATGCTCCGCTCAGCGGTGGTGGCCGGGTAGAGCTTGACCGGAATATTGACGAGCGAGAGCCGCAAATGGCCAGTCCAGAAAGCGCGGGGTGCCATACTCGAAACTCCTAGAAAGGCGGGAGACCGGCGGCGGGATCAAGCCGGGCTCACAACAACGGCGTCCAATCCTCAAGGGTTCCGGCCGGAATCCTTGAGGCTCGGGCTTATTTCTCTACCTTATAACCATTTTCCTTAAGCATGCGTTCGAGTGCCTCAGGATAGGTGAGCCTAACGGTCTTCCCCGGACACTCTCCGTTCTCGTCGAGGGGCTGATCGCAGCTCTCGAGCCCCCAATCGGAAGCCTTGTCGTAGTAGGCGAGCATCAAGTCCCATGCCTCTTTGCCCTCGCCGAGCAGGATCTTCTCGCCAACATAGCCTGCCAGGAAGCCATTGACCTCGCTGTCCGGCACCTCCTCGATGATGAATTTGAGGGTGCCCTCATGCGCCGGCTTGAACCGTGGATCTGTGGTTACGTTCTTGACCATGCCGTTCTCTACCGAGAGCACTTCGAGCGGGGCCGTCGAGCAGGCATAGCAGGCGAAGGCATAGAGGAAGGCATTGTCGCGCGGGGCAAACTCGTAGCGGCCGTCGCCGTCGAGATCGGTCGCAAGCAGCGGTCCGCCATCGAACTCCCCGACATCGACCGTCGTCCAGGTCGTGCCGTCGGCACTGCTTGTGACAACGCTAGTATCGGAGCAGCAATGCGCGCCGCCGGTGTAGAATGACACCACGACCTCGGGCCGCGAATTGCTTGGGTCGAGCTCGGCGATCTGCACACTGACTGGCGGATCGGTGAAGCCGGTGCTGTCTCCTTCAAGCTTCGCAATCACTCTGCCGTCGGCGGTGATGGTGACGACAGGGATGCGCGTCACGTCACCTTCCTCGCCCTTCTCCTCGATATAGCTCAGCGCCGCCTGCACGCCGCCTTGCGAGATCTCCTGCGCGGCGGGTTTCGCATCGTCGGCGCCTCCGCCGGCCTCGATCTTCGGGGCGGCGTCCTTCGCCGCGAGGTCGGGGACGCTCAGGTATTTCGCGTCGAGCTTCTTGATTGCTTCGGCAAGGCTCGGCTCCGCGTTGGCGAAGTTTGGCGCAAGCAGGAGGCTTGCGAGGAGCAAAAAAGAAGGACGCAACAGGCGCTTTGCGGACATGCCGGAGCTTTCTTGGGAAGCCAATCGATGCTCGCGCGCGAGGAGCGCGCATGTCTAGTCTAGCCTAGGCCTGGCGCGGCCGTCCCAGGCCTTTCCCATCGTGTATCGGCACTCCAGAGGCCAGCGAGAAGCTACATACGCGGATCGCAAGCCTGTGCTAGGAGTTCCCCTAATGAGAGCGACACGCGAAGAATGAACGAGATCGACAGAAAGCTCGAGACGCTAGCGCCCGCCACGGTGGTTACCGGCGCGACAGAAGGGATCGGACGGGCACTCGCCGAGGAATTCGCGCGCGACGGTCATGCGCTCCTTCTCGTCGCCCGCGACGAGGCGCGGCTCGCCGAGGCCGCGCGCGAGCTTAGCTCAACCTATCCGGTCGAGGTGAAGGTGTTCACCACTGATCTTGGCACGGCGCAAGGCTGCGCCGGCGTCGAGGAGGCGCTCAAGCGCTACGGCCTCTATGCTGACATTCTCGTCAACAACGCGGCGATCATGGCTGCCGGCTTCTTCCAGGACGAAGATCCGGCGACGCTTCGCAAGATCGTCGATCTCGATGTTAGGGCCGTGGTCGACCTCACGCGCCGTTTCCTACCGGGGATGATCGCGCGCCGCGGCGGAGGCGTACTCAACGTCGCTTCGGTCGAAGGTTTCATGCCGGTACCCTATCAAGCGACCTATGCTGCGGCCAAGGCCTTCGTTCTCTCGTTCACCCGAGCGCTCGCCTACGAGGCCATGTATACCGGCGTTCGCATCTCGGCGTTGGCCCCCGGCACCACCGCAACCGGGCTTCACGCCAAGGCCGGCGCCGAGAACTCTCGCTACGTCATGCTGCTGCCGGTGATGAGCGCGGAGGAACTCGCGCGCCTCGCATACCGCAAATTCAAGCGCGGCAACAAAGTCATCGTGCCAGGCTGGTTCTACCGCATCGCCCTGTTTGTGAGGTGCTTTGTGCCCGACATCCTGCTCGTCCCGTTTGTCGGCTTGCTGTTTCGCGTGCGCGACGAAGAAGGGAACTTGTCCGACGCCACGCCTGCGGCCTCGCGTTCCGCCTCCAAGACCAAAGAGAGGACGGACGCGGCGCGATAATGCAGCAGAACGCCTGGGCCGGCTGAGAGAAAGAAGAGACGCAGCAGGGGCGCGTAGCAGCGCCCTCGCGAAAACCAGGAAACGGACTTTAAGTCTTAGAAGTTGGGATTGACGATGCACATGATGATGAGTCCGATCGTGGCGATCGTATTAGTCGGACCTACGGCCGGCACACCAAGCGCCCACCAAGCTTGCCAAAAAAGTGCCCAGAAGGCTTGAGTGAAAAGGACTACGCCTGGATTTATGACAAGAACCGCAGTCTAAACGGTAAGGACGATGGCAACGATTGCCAACGCCATAACGATCGCGAACCACGGTGCAGGTGTGCCCACATGCAGTCAAGAAGTTGCGCCCCTTTTCCCTCGCCGACTGCACCCGGCGCCTGAATAGCCGATTTGAAATGCGCGGTTAATATCCTCCGCCTCAAATGCCTTTTCGGGGATGTTTGGATACCTGCCCCGCACGCCAGATCGAATTTCATCGAAGGTAGGGTATTGACCCACAGCTATTGGGTTTGCGTCGACTGGCGCGATCTGCGGCTTCATTCGTTCGGCCAAAGTCTCCCATGGGATTTTCTTCATCCCATCTCCGCGATCGCTGAGCTTGCGGCCAGGGAAGCGTTTGAGTTGGGCCAACACCGGCTCCTCTGAGCCGGGGGAAGTTTCTCTAAGGAGCGTGCGAAGACTTTTTTCGTCGACGTAGGACCTCCTGAGTGCGCTCGTCTAACCGACCGAGATCGTCGATTAGGTCAGCGATTTTGGAGAAGCGCTGCTTAGCTTCGGGAAGCTTCTCCTTCACTTTGGGATGGAAATACCCCGGTGGCGCTCTGTCGATGGATTCCTCGAGCTTCTGCTTCATAGTCATCTCCCTGCGGGCTGGTCAGATAATCCGTGGACGGAATTAATGTACATCCATAAGTTGAATTGGAGAACCGAAATCTCGGTAAGGGAAGCGAGCTTCGCTTTTAATTTCGATTGAAAGCGGGCGGACGCGTCGCGGTAATGCAGCAGAAATTCTCAGGGACAGACGACCGCTGAGGTCTTCTACTCGAAGCCGCCGGACACCGGTTTGCAATCCGTGGAATTCTGCTTGACCTTGCCGCCGATGCGGGCCGCTTCTTGCGTGAGCTTGATTTGGGCTTGTGTGGTTGCCGCCGCCGGATCCGCGGCATGCCCCTTCACCGTTACCGGCGAACAGGTTCCAGCCTGAGCGGGCTGAGACAAGATGAAAGCGGCGGCGATAATGCCCGCTGCGGCGTGAATGCTGCTATGCGGGTCATCTCACCCCTCAGATGCAGGTCATGGACCATGTTTGCCAGTGGCAAAGGTTGGATTCGCAATAGAACTTGGTCTGATGCGCTGAACACGGCATGCGTCGTGGCGCTCTAAGGGCGTTCGCGCGGCCACAAGAGCATCGGTAGGATCGACCCCCTCTGAGTGCTGCCGTTGAGCCTCCCAACCATCCGCACCAGCAGGCCACGGTTTGAACAGGCGAAGCGAGGGGCCCGACTCCGGTCAAAGTGATCGCATTCACATCCCAAGTTAGTGACGCAGTGACCAGCAGAGCTAGGCCAGCAGCTCCTATCGTTGTCTTGTGCATTCGCGATTTCTCCGCCGTCCGGTCCGACAATGTAGCGCAGAAGCGGCCTGCAACGAACCTCCGCATTTCGCACAGCGCAGTCTTTCGGAGAGTTGTGCGCTGGCCAGATTTTCTTGGGAATTTGGTGGAGCCGAGGGGGCTAGAAGCCCTTTGATGAATGAGGGGTTTTTCTGGAAACCCACCCTAAAGGGCCTCATTGACCCCTAAAGAGCTTCTCGATCAGTGGAAACCCACAGCGGCTTCGATAGATCGCCGCACTGATGATCGGACGATGTCTCCTTCTTCACTCGCGAAGCCCCTTGCCTGCCGATAGCCTGCTGGGGAAGGGGATCAGAGAAGCTATGGCATCTTGGGGGCTGCAACATGGGTGCCTCGCTTTACGAGCCAATTAATGTCTACAAGCCAGTCGCGTCGGACATCGGCATCGTCGATGGCCCATTCGAATATTTGACTGTTGGCGGGATCAGGCTGCCGCTTCCGTTCACGACCCGAATGACAGTAGTTCGTCTTTCAAACGGCGACCTCTTCCTCCATTCTCCGGTCAAGTTCGACGGGAGACTAGCCAAGGAGCTGCACGGGCTGGGGATGGTTCGTCATCTCGTGTCGCCCAATCAATTCCACTATGCGCATATCGGGGAATGGGCGAGGGCGTTTTCCGAAACGATTTCGTGGGCATCACCACGTGTGCGCCAACGGGCACGGGCCCGGCACGTGGATATCGACTTTACAAGAGACCTCGACGCCAGTGCGCCCGAAGAGTGGCGCGGGGAGATCGACCAACTGCTTTTTCCCGGCGGCTATTTCAAGGAATTCATTTTCTTCCACAAGGCTTCAAGGACGCTGATACTCACTGATACGATCATCAACATCGAATTGGATAAGATTTCCGAGCCTTGGCGAACGGGCGCCAAGCTCTCCGGGATGTATCATCCCTATGGGCAAATATTCTTTGGCATACGGCTACCGCTACTCTTCCAGCGGCGGAAGGCGAAGGCGGCGATCAGAAAGATCCACTCATGGCAGCCGCAGCGAATTTTGCTCAGCCATGGCCGCTGCTTTGATGCAGATGCCGATGAAGTCATCCGAAGAATATTCGGAGGGCCGCCCCATTGAGGCAGTTTCGTCCTTTAACCAAATTTTAAGCAAAAACTTTTCGGTCTCCGATCCATCGATTAATAAACCGGTGTGTAGAGGTCACACAGGCGTAAGGGGATTAAGAATGCGCGTTATCGTCGTCTCCGCGATCTTGGCGGCTTTCCTGCCTCTTGGAGGCTGTTTCCACCACACGCAAGCAGTCTCCGTAGAGCCCCTCTCAACTCCCTCTATCAAGTAACCGGGAACGATGATGGGTCTCACATCAGCACAGCATTCTCAGATTGCGGCCGCCTACGAGCGAGCGGCACAAGATGAAACCTTACCGCCGCAACCACGTGCAGGTCTTGCCAAGAAGGCGCGGTGGTTCCGAATGCTTGCCCAAATAGGAGCAGCGAAAGAAGCGGCGCCTGGCGAAAGAGCCGACAAAGGAAGCTGTCCCAACGCCCATCCAGAGCCGCTACTTTGCGCAGGCTTCCTGGTTGAGGCATTGAACCGCCGAAGGCGGGTTTAAGCCATTGAACGCGAAGAAGAACAGAATGTGGATGGAGCGCTTGACCATGGCGCAGAAATGCCAGAAGCGGACATAAGTGTCCGGCCCGTTATTCCGTGTAGAAGCCGACACCACCAATCTGGTCACCTTCCTTTGTGTAGAAGGCGGTCTTTTCGAGCGGCTTGTCTGTGCC
>Ga0207665_10000218_pt1 | contig 38759 bp, 35 predicted proteins | sample LARL112metaG_FD_184351 | JGI IMG/M metagenome (GOLD analysis project Ga0207665, IMG submission 184351) | Corn, switchgrass and miscanthus rhizosphere microbial communities from Kellogg Biological Station, Michigan, USA - LAR L11-2 metaG... | ecosystem: Host-associated > Plants > Roots >... | reverse complement strand
CGAGGAGGGTTGGTCGATGGTGCTCGAGGGCGTGCACCTCGTACCGGGGATGCTGCCCCGAATCGACGGTGCGCTCGTCGTGCAATGCGTGCTCGCGATCGAGGACGAAGAGGAGCACAGCACACACTTCATGGTGAGAGACGCAGGGCTGGACGGTCTGAGGCCGCATCTGAAGTACATCGACCGGCTGGATGACATCCGGCGCGTCCAGGATTACATCGTCGGGCGTGCCAAGCGCCACCGCGTGCAGTCGCAATCCCACGAGCACGCAGAAACTCGCCTATTGCAAGTCTAGGTACAGGATGGAAATGGCGTGGAAAGTCCCCTGCCCGCGGTTTCCGACCAGCGAAGAATTCCGCAAGTGCCGCGGAGCCTCCGCCCAATTCGCCCGTAACGTAGACGCGATCGCCGGGCTTTGCACCCGAGCGCAGAATAGCTGTTCCTTTGGGAACCGTGCCCAGCACCACGATGTCGGCCAGAATTGCCTTTGGCGACTGTGCGGTATCGCCGCCAGCCAGCGGTGCGTTGCACCCACGAGCCAGGGCTAGCAGGCCTCGCATAAAACCATCCACCCACTTTTGGCGAAGCTTGCTGGGCAATGCGAGGGAAAGAAAGACAGCGAGCGGCTTACCCCCCATCGCGGCGATGTCGCTCAAGCCGCGGGTCAGGCAGCGCCGGCCAACCACCTCCGGCGAGTGCCACTCCCGCCGAAAGTGAATATCCTCCAACGTGAAATCGGTGGTGACCAGGATTTCATGCCCCGCCGGCGGCCTGAGGACAGCGCAGTCGTCACCGATCCCGGCCCGGACCGACTTCCCCGAGGCCCGTACAGCACGACGAATGCCCTGAATCAAGCTTTTTTCTGGAAGAGGCATCGCGATCAATATATCCATTTCGCCGGAAAGCCGAAAAACGCTTTCACAGGTCCTTCTCGGAACGCTCACAAACCGATTCCTGCGAAAGCCGGGCCAAACGGCCCATTCGGGCCAGCCGCGCACAAAACTAGTAACCCGTACCTCAGGCCATGCGGCTTACCCGGCCTTGGTAACCATTTCTAAGGGGTTTCCGCGTTGACACCGGGGAACCCAGTTTGTTAACGTTTGGAAGCTGTTTCCAACACCTTTGGCCGACCTAAGTGCTGTATCCGGTTTGGATTGCAGACACTGAAAGTCTAAGGCCTTACCCGGTTCCGGTAGGTAGAGAGCACGAATCAGCAACCCCGCATGGGGCGTAGCTCGGGAATCGGGATGCTGCGCGGGCTCCTGTAACCGCAGGCCGCCCGAGCATGGTTCTTAGATTTCATTCGACGGAAAGGAATTCTTGCGCAAACGCTTCTACATTCTGTTCGTGGCGCGTGACGACGACGGACAACTGCGCAAGATTCCCATCCCTGTTCACTATCTGTACATTTTCGTGGTAGGCGCTGCGATCGGCTTCCTGAGCTTGACCGGGATTGCCAGTTCCTACGCGCGGATGCTCCTGAAAGTTTCGAGCTACAACCAGCTGCGCACCGAAAAGGAAGACCTGAAGACGCGCTACTCGCGCTTGGAGCAGGTTGCGAAAGAACGCGATGTGCAGGTCGCCTCACTGGGATCGTTGGCGAGTGAAGTTTCCTCCCTCTACGGGTTGAAATCCGACCCAACGCTGGTCACCGGCGCCGATGAGCAACTGCGCACTTCCGAGGTGAATTCGTCCCTCGATCAACTTTACGCTTTGAAGAATTCGGCTCTGTCGGGAGCGACCACCACCGGCCTGTCGCTGGGCCTTACACGTAACGCGACGACGGCTGATTGGCTGCGCGCCAACCAGGCGCCCAATCTGTGGCCGGTCGAAGGCCCGGTCACCGGATCGTTTGGCGAACGCATCGATCCGTTCAACGGCGAAGGGGCGTTTCATACCGGCGTAGACATCGCCGCGATCGTGGGCCAGCCAGTAGTAGCCCCAGCTGACGGCCAGGTGAATTTCGCCGACTTCATGGGCGGCTACGGCCGTGCCGTAATGATCGATCACGGGCATGGCATCATCACGCGCTACGGACACTTGTCGGGCTTTGCAGTGAGTTCCGGCCAGCACGTTCGCCGCGGCGACATCATCGGCTACGTCGGCTTGAGCGGACGCAGCACCGGCCCCCACCTCCACTACGAAGTCCGCATCAACGACACCCCAGTCAATCCCTATAAATACCTCCGCATCACCGTGGCTCACACGGGCGGCTGGGCGGCGGGGTCTTAGTCGTCAGTCTCTAGTCGTCAGTCTTCAGCGAGTCCCTAGTCCTCTCCATTCGTCTTCCCGGTGTCGGCACTCCTTCAACAAAAGCTGTTGCCAACATTTCGGAAGCGGGGCTGTGCCGTCCGCAGGGGTTGCCACGGGGATAGGGACTCCTAGAGCGTTTCGGAAGAACTGAGAACTGAAAGCTGAGAGAGCTGAAGGCCCAGAGCTGACACCCGACACTGCCTGGCTGAAGACTGACGACTAGAGACTAGTGACTACTGTCGCAGCCCCATCCAACGTTCCGATACGACCAGGGAGTTTCCGGGATTTTGCGGGTCGTACTTCACCGACGTGGGCAGGCCCAGCCGGCAGGAGTGCAGGTTGACCCACTGGCGCAGATAGGTGATGTCCTGCGAGGCCTCGTAGGAGACGCCCGCGACATCGTACTGGAAAATCAGCATGGTGGAGGTGTGGCGGCCGTCGAAGGGCAGTTCCTGCACATCGATGACGGTGCCGTCCGTGATGCGGCCCACGGTGTCGAGCCACGCGCGGCGCTTGCGCTCGAGCTCTTCGGGAGTCTTGGGCTTGCGCCGCAGCAGGAAATACATGCTGAACGCGATGGCCGTGCCACCGAGAAGAAGACTATAGATACGAAACGGATTCATGACTGAACGGAAGGGACAATACCGAACTTCCCGATACAACAGCATAAGCCGGAAAGTTAAATCGCGGAAGAGGCGGCCCGGTTACGAATGTGCAAGCCCGCGGGGAAGCCAGTTCATCACGCTGTGCGACGACCCGACCAGGCGACGGTGAGCTGATCAAGTCCGACTATCAGATCGAGTCTCTTCTCTCCGCCCGGAGGGCGGTCTGAAAATAGCCCCGGCGCTTCAGCGCCGGGGAACGGTGGTTCACGACGCGCGCCCCGGAGGGACGCCTGAACAATCTCCAAAAACCATCGCCCCGTTCGCATCGTGTCCCATGCCCTCACTCATCGGCAATCGGGTTGCGCAGTGTGCCGATGCCTTCCACAGACACCTCCACCACGTTCCCCGCCACGACCGGCCCCACGCCCTTTGGCGTTCCCGTCGCGATCAGGTCGCCGGGCAGCAGCGTCATCACCTGCGAGATATAGCGAATCACAACGTCGAGCGGGAAGATGAAGTCGCGCGTATTGCCGTCCTGACGCACTTCGCCACCCACCATGGTTTTCACTCCCACGCCCGCCCACGGATCTACCTCGTTGGTGACCACCGGGCCGACCGGGCAGAACGTGTCGAAGCCCTTGGCGCGCGTCCACTGGCCGTCTTTGTCCTGCAGGTCGCGCGCGGTGAAGTCGTTGACGCAGGTGTAGCCAAGAATGTACGGGCGCACATCGTCACTCTCGCCCAGTTTGTAGCAGGGCTTGCTGATCACGACGCCGAGCTCGCCTTCGTAGTCAGTGCGTTCGGAAATCCGCGGCCGCCGGATCGTGCCTCCCGGCGAGTTCAGTGCGGTGGTCGGCTTGAAAAAAATCAAAGGCTCAGTCGGGACGGCGTGGCCGAGTTCAGCGGCGTGCTCGCGATAGTTTCTTCCCACGCACACGATCTTCGACGGACGAACCGGAACCGTCAGATCCGCTTCCGCGAGCGCAATGTGCTCTGTGCGCTTGGTGCGCAGGTCATCCATGTCGCCGCCCACCTCCTCCGGAGGGGTCACGAGCAGGCGCGTGATTTCGTCGCGCCCCGCGACTGATTCAACCAGACCGTAATGAGCGTCACCGTTCCATTGAAAGCGGCAATATTTCATAAGACATTTATCTAAACACAATCCGGGCAGAGGAAGGGCGACGGAATTCGCGATCTGCGCAGAAATATTGCGTAGAAATACTAAGACTCAGGGCTGCGGAACGCTCTCGCTGGCCTCTTCCGAATGCGCGCTCTCGTTCCCTCGCTCGTCCACGGCCGATACGGAATACTTGTAAGTCTTGCCGGCCGCCACGTTCGAGTCGCGGAACGCCGGCGTCTTCACAAGCTCGTTGTTGATTCGGCTCGGCTGGCCGTCGTCTTCCCAGCGATACACGTTGTAACCGGCCAGGTCGGCGTCGCTGTCCGGCGCCCAGAGCAGATCGATGAACGGCGGCTGGCCCGGTCCGGAGAACACAGCCTGCAAGCCGGTGGGGACGGCGGGCGGGTAAACATCTTTGGTGAAGACCTTCTGTGCTGGAGAATCGTCGCCTTCAGCGCTGGCGACGTCCACGCATTCGATGCCTTTCGCGGTGTCACCGTCAGACGGCGGTGGCGGGCAGGGATGCACCTTCGGCTGAAGGTCGACCTGACTGACAACCGACACGCGGTATTCGTACAGCTTCTGCCACTCCACTGTCTGGTCCACGTAGCGATTGTCGGGACAGCTTACGTCTGCCACCTTCACTTCAGCATTCGTGTCGCCCGACTTGCGATAAATCCGGTACACGTAGCGCGCTCCATAAGAATTGGCCGGAGGCGTTGCGCAATCCCAACTGAGAACGACTCCTTTGGCAGTGACTTCCGCACGAAAATTCGCCGGCGCTGGCAACGTGGGTACTAGAGCGACCTGCACCTGGTTCGATAGTCCCGCGCTGCGTGCGTGGAGATTCATCGCATCGACCGTGTAGCTGGCCAGCCGGCTGGGATTCTGTTGCTCCAGTTCCTGCGGCAATGTATCGACGAAGGTGGCTTCCTGGTTCGACGCCGAATTACTCTTCGGCAGCGCTGCAACGTTCCCGACCGGCGTTCCGCAGGACTTCATTGGAGATTCAAGACTACGGCAGACGCGAGTGGGACCGGGCTTGCGTACATTTTGCCGATCCACAGTCTGAACGGGCACAGACCAGTAGAGATAAACGCGATCGCCTTTCCGCACGGCCCGCAAATCATTGGGAGGCTTGGGCAACTCGAGCGAAGGAGGCAAAGGCGCCTGCATGGACGCACAGCCCGCCAACAGTGTGGCCAGCGCCACAACACTCGTACCAGCCAGATTGCGGGGGAATCTCATGCCGCGAACGTGTTTCGTTGTCATCCTGAGCGCAGCGAAGGACCTCTGTACTTGTTCGCGACGTGCAAATGCACAGGTGCTTCGCTTCGCTCAGGATGACAAGAGAGGTAAAGCGTAACACGACCCCCGTCGTCGGTCGTTAGTTGTTGGTCCTTGGCAAAACCGTACGAAGGTCGGGCGTATACACGAACAACCGTTTTTGATTTCCTCTGTGCCTCTGTGCCTCTGTGGTGAAAGGTTTTCGTCCTTCATCCCACCAACTCCTTGGCCGCCTCCCGGAACACCTTCGTATGCTGGTCGATGTCCTCCTTCGATGTCATCGGCGACATCAGCGCCATATTGTGAAACGGCGTGAGCAGGATGCCGCGATTCATGGCATAGAGGTGCATGAAGCGCTCCAGTTCGAAATCCATCGCGTCGTGCGCTTCCGTGCCGTTGCGCGGCGTTTTCGATGAAAACAGGTACTCGGCGCGGCAGCCGAGGCGCGTCAGGTTCCAGGGAAGTTCGAATTCCGAAATCGCCTTGGCCACGCCGTCGGTCCAGCGCTCGGCCATGGGGATCATGCGATCGAAGGCGTCCTTGGTAAGGACCTTTTGCAGCGTTGCCTTCATCGCCGCAAGCGAGAGCGCGTTGCCCGCCAGCGTGCCGCCAATGCCGCCCGTGTCGCAGTCTTCCAGATTCTGGCGATCGGCGATGCACTGCGCGACCTCGGCCGTGAACCCGTACGCCGCGCCGGGCACGCCGCCCGCGATCGGCTTGCCGAAGACCAGGAAATCCGGCTCGAGGTTTTCGGCGCGCGTGTAACCGCCGGGCCCGGCGCAGATGGTGTGAGTCTCGTCGATGATGAGCAGCGTGCCGTGCTGGCGCGTGATCTCGCGCAGGGCAGCATGGTATCCAGGATCGGGGAGCACGATGCCGACATTAGTCAGTGCAGGCTCGGCCAGCACGCAGGCGATGTCTTCATGCTTCAGCACAGTCTCGAGTGCGTTGAGATCGTTAAATTCAACCACCGCCGTCGTCACCGCCGGGTCGACGGGAGGCCCGACATTTCCGCGACGCGCCTTGGCGACTCCGTCCTGCAGCGTGATGAAGCTTTCGTCCACCGTGCCGTGATAGCACCAGTTGAATACGAGAATTTTCGGGCGTCCGGTGATGTGGCGCGCCAGGCGGATCGAGAACCGGTTCGCGTCGGTGGCGGTTAGCGCGAACTGCCAGAAGGCCAGTCCAAAGCGCTGTTGCAGTTCTTCTCCCACGACGATGGCGTCTTCGCTGGGCAGCATGAGCGTGATGCCTCGGCGTGCCTGCTGCTCCAGGGCGCTGACCGTAGCCGAGGGAGAGTGCCCGGTCATGGCGCCCGTGTCACCCAAGCACAGATCGATGTAACGATGGCCGTCGACGTCGAAGAATTCGGCGCCGCGCGCCTCGCGCACGAACGGCGGAAAGGCGCCGGCCCATTTCGCCATCCAGTTCATGGGCACGCCCCCGAGCAGGGACTTGCGCGCGCGCTCAAACAGCGCGGCCGATTTCGGGCGGTCGGCGATGAACTTCTTCTGTTCTCGCTCCATCAGGGATTGCAGGCGGGTGCGCTCGAGAGTTCGCATGAGGCCTCGGGGGTGTGGACCTGCAGTGTAGAGAGACAGGGCCCGGATGTCTATCCCGTTGGAGAGGGCCGCTGCGAATACTCGACAGCACGCAGGGGTGACAGAGGATGCTGGCACTCGGTGGCAATGCATTGCGCATTGCCCTGCGCTCACCATGCCTCGCGAGGGTCAAGCATCAATTCGCGCTTTCGCCGCCCTTCGGGAAGGGGCAGCATTGCTCCGCGTTCGCAACGCTGGGGGAAGGGCCCGACTTCAGTCGGGCCGCACAGGCACCCAACCACGCTCGGCTTCAGCCGCTGAGGTTTGCTTCACCCACAGTGTGCGTTCGAACCAGAAGCTCTTTGCTCCTCGGGCGAGGATTCGTATCAGGGCGCGCCTTCAGGCGCGCCGCAAAAGGCCCTATCTAACGGGCCCTTCAGGGGCTGTATGGACTGAAATGTGCGCTGTATTGCGACAGAGACCGACGACGTTACGAGTTCAGCGCTTCCTTGCGAAGCTTGCGGCTTTCGGCCAGCAACGACATGGAATGCATGAGATTCTGCAGGGTGATGATGCCGACCAGCCGCTGGTCCTCGACCACCGGAATGATGCTGAGATTCCGCGAGTTCAGTTTGCGGAAGGCCGAAGCCAGCGACTCCTGCTTCGACGACACTTCGAAGATCCGGTTCATCACCGACTGCACGTACCCGTTGCCTTCTATGCGGAGAGCTTCGAGGATGTTGGCCTTGGAAATCACCCCCACCATGTCTCCGCCGCGTACCACGGGGAAATCGTCCTGTAAAGTGTGCACGGCCTTGTCGAGCGCATCCTCGAGAGTGTCGGCGGGAGACAGCGTCGCGAAGTCGGTCAGCATGACGTCTTCGAGATGAACGGTCTCCAGAACTTTCTGGAATACCGCGGAGCGCTCTTCCACCTGCGCGCCGATCAGCAGGAAGAATCCCAGCGTAACGACGAGGTAGCTGTCCGGGTATCCGCCCTGAAACAAGAGCAGCATGCCCAGAACGATCACGAGCATGGCCAGGGCGTGCGCAATCGAGACCGCGCGCCGCGTAGCGCTTGCCAGGTCCGACGTCCGCGAGAACAGCGCGCGCAGTACGTGACCACCGTCCATGGGGTAGGCGGGAAGCAAGTTGAAGAGTCCGAGATACAGGTTAGCCCACACCAGGCTGCGCAGCAGGTGATTAGAATGCACCAGCGGCTTGACCCAGAGATGTGCTTCGGGAAATTTTGCGAGCACGATCGCGCCGCCCACCAACGCAATCGCGATATTTACGAGCGGCCCGGCGAGTGCGATGCGAACGTCGCGCTTCCACGTCGCGTGCCCGGTCGGCGCGGCCGGCTGAGAATCTTCCAGAAGAGTGATGCCGCCGATCGGCAGCAAAATGATCGCCTTGGCATGCAAGCCTTCGCGCATCGCAACCAGTGCATGCCCCAGCTCGTGGACCACTACGCCGCCGAAGATGATGCCCACCAGTCCCAGCACGCGACCCGGTGTGCTGTTGCTCTTCATCGACGACTCGGCCATCCAGATGAACGCCAGCAGGAACACGAACGTGAAGTGCAGGCGCACTTCGACGCCGAACAGCTTTCCAATCGGGATGGACCAATTTCTCATGAAACAGATGTCAGTTCGCCAGCCTTAACTTGAAGATGACTTTGCTTGCGACTGACGACTGACGACTGCCTGCCTCTATTCTATATAGTTAGATTCGTTTCGTGAGGATTGGGGTTCGATTTTGCCGTGACGGAAGGACAAACACTCTGAGAGTGATCGCGGGCCAGTACCGCAGCCGTCCGCTCCGCTCGCTACCGGGGCTCGACATCCGTCCCACCGCCGACCGCCTGCGCGAAACGCTCTTCAATGTGCTGACCGCGGGAAATCCGACAGCGCTGGAAGGCTCAACCTGGGCCGACCTTTACGCCGGAACCGGCGCCGTGGGGATCGAGGCGCTGAGCCGAGGGGCTGCGAGCGTCTTGTTCGTAGAGTCGGCACGGCCATCCGTTCAATTGATTCAGGAGAATCTTCGATCCCTGAAGATCGAATCCGGCTTTGAGGTCGTTCAAGGGAACGTGGGGAAAGTATTGCGGAGATGGCAGGATCAGTCCGCGATGCTCGACTACATCTTCCTCGACCCGCCCTACCGCATGGAGAGCGAATACGGCGACACGCTGGAGTTCCTGGGACAGTCCACGCTACTGAAGGCGACAACCACGGTGATCGCGGAACACACAAAGCAGTTTGATCCGATGGAAGAGGCAGGAGAGTTGAGAAGGTACCGCAAGCTGAAACAAGGAGACGCAACTCTAAGTCTCTATCGCAAACGGTGAACGAGGAAGCGACTGACCACGTCCAATTCTGAGCACTGAGCACTGAGCACTGAGCACTGAGCACTGAGCACTGAGCACTGAGAACTGCTCCACACCCTACATCAAAAATTCCTGCGCCCGCGCCACAATCGGATGCTGCAATTCCTGCAACTCATTCTTCACGCGATTCAGTCCGTAAACGCACTCCTCGAAATTGCGCGACAGGTTGGCGAACAGCGGAGCCACCTTCGCATATTCGAAGTGCTCGAACTTTGAAACTATGTAGTAGCTCTCCTTGCCGGCCTTCATCCAGTCCACCAGGCTCTCGAGCCGCTGGCGGCGCAGGCGGTACTGGTTCACGCTCTCCGGGAACATGCCGGCAAAGAACAAGGTGAAGTCGCCGATGTGCTTGCGCACCTGGCGCTCGCGATCGAACGAAGGCGCAGGCCCGTACACCGGATCCGATTCCAGCAGCATTTCGCCCACATCGTTCAGCGGACGATTCGCGCCATTGCGGATCTTGAACAACTGCTCAGCATCGCAGAACTCCGTGAGCAGTTGCGAGACGTACGCAACCAGCTGCGGATCGCGGATGCCGATCTCTTCCGCGTAGTGACGTCCGACCAGGTCCGTGAAAAACTGCCGCAACGGATGCGATTCCGGTATCAAGCTCATTGGGCCCCCCCATTCGCGACTTGCGCGAAGGTCTTACGCTTTGACTGACTAATTAACCGACTTCATTTGCATGCGCAAGTAACTTTTGTAAGCCAGTCAAAAAACCGATCACTACTATTAGAAACACGCAGCCTAAATCAGAGTTGTACCGCCTTTTTCTGGCACTCGCGCCGCGCGACTGCTAGTAACCCGCGCCAGCAACATCAAGCGCCGCATTAGAATCATCGGCAAGGAGGAATTTCGCCTTGCCTAGCGGACGCAAAAACATCTCCAGCGGTACTCCCTGGGAACCGGTGGTTGGTTACTGTAGGGCAGTGCGGGTTGGACCTTACGTGCATGTAGCAGGCACGACGGCGACTGCCGAGGATGGCAGCATCGTGGGGTCAGGCGATGCATACGCGCAGGCCGTGCAGGTTCTCAAAAACATTCAATCGGCCCTCGAAAAAGCCGGGTCCAGCATGAAAGACGTAGTCCGCACGCGCATGTTCGTGAGGAACATCGCCGACTGGGAAAAAATCGGCCGCGCGCACGGCGAATTTTTCCGCGACGTCCGGCCCGCCGCGACGATGGTCCAAGTCACAGCCCTGATCGATCCCAAGATGCTGGTAGAGATCGAAGCAGATGCCTACGTCGGCGAGTGAAGAGTCACATCACTACTGCGGCTTTCAGGGCGGAAAAGGTTCGTATCAGGGCGCGCCTTCAGGCGCGCCGAAAAGGCCGGCAATAAATGACGCGGCTTTAGCCGCGGTCGGTCCAGCGTAAACCGCGCCCGCGTTCTTCGACTCAAATCACCCGCCACAAACCCCACGCAATGCCCGCTCTCTCGTCGTACAATCCCACTCCCGGGAGACTCCCTGATGAAACCTGCAATTGCCGTCATCGCAATCCTCGTCGCCTCGCTCTTCGCGCAAGAAAAATCCGCACCCGCTCCATCCGTCACGGTCATCCGCGCCGGCACACTCCTCGACGGCAAATCCGACACGCCGCGCCACAACCAGGTCATCGTCATCAAGGGCAATCGTATCGAGAGCGTCGGCGACGCCTCCGCCCAAATCTCCGCCGGCGCCACCGTCATCGATCTTTCCAAGGCGACCGTGCTTCCCGGCCTCATCGATTCGCACACGCACATCTTCCTGCAGGGCGAAGACCCCGCCGAGGGCGGATACGATGCGAACATTCTGAAATATCCCGCATCGCTCCGCGCCGCCCGCGCCACCGTTTCCGTGCGCCGCGCCCTGGAGCAAGGCTTCACCACCTTGCGGGATGTGGAGACCGAAGGTGCCGGCTACGGCGATGTCGGCATCAAGCAGGCGATCGAGGGCGGCTACATTCCCGGGCCGCGCCTGTTCGTCGCGACGCGCGCCATCTCGACCACCGGCGGATACAACCTCGAAGGCTACGCGCCCGAGTTGATCATGCCGAAAGGCGCGCAGATCGTCGACGGCCCGGTCGAAGCCCGCAAGGCGGCGCGCGAGCAACTCGATCACGGCGCCGACTGGATCAAGGTCTACATGACGCATCGCTCCTGGGTCGGCAAGAGCGGAGAACTCGTTTCGCAACCCACGCTCACGCTCGAAGAACTCAAAGCCATCGTCGACGAAGCACACGGCTGGGGCAAGAAAGTTGCGTGTCACGCATACAGTGGCATCGGCTTGCAGCGCGCGCTCGACGGCGGCTGCGACTCGATCGAGCACGGCCTGCAGATCACCGACGCGCAGATCGCGCAGATGGTGAAACAGGGTACGTGGTACTGCCCGACCATCGCGGTCTACTACACGGACTGGGCGGCTTCGGACACCGACGCGGGCAAGCGCGATCGCCTGCGCGCCTCCGTGCACGAAGAGAGTTTTCGCAAGGCGATGAAGGCTGGCGTGAAGATCGTGTTCGGCACAGACATCGGTGGCATTCCGTGGAACCAACCGATCGCGCAGGAATTTCCCCAGATGACGAAGCTCGGCATGACCCCGGCCGACGCACTGCGCAGCGCCACGTCGCGCGCCGCTGAAATGCTCGACATGAGCGGCCAGATCGGCGTGGTCGCGCCAGGGGCCTACGCCGACGTAATCGCGGTCGGAGGCGATCCGCTCCAAAACATAGAAGAACTCGGTCGTGTGCAGTTCGTGATGAAAGACGGGCGAGTGTTCAAGAACGAGGTGAAGTAGCTGCTGGTAGCTGACGGCTAGTGCTGATCGCTGATGGCCGGTGGCTAATGGCGGCAAGCTCGGGAAGGGCACGGCTTCAGCCGTGCCGAAGGCGCGACGAGAACGGCGCGGCTTTAGCCGCTGAGGTTTGCTCTCAGCCCGCGACCGAGGACCAAAGACCATCGGATCCTCTGCACAACCATCGATCAAGAACACATCCCATCAGAATTTTTCCGTAGTCCCGCCAATTTCCTTGACTTCAGCATCCCGAGGTTCATAATTCCCCAATCTTTCTGCGCCAGCTCGGTCCGGAGGTCTCCATGAATCTCTTGCAACTCTGCGATCCCGAAGTCGCCGCCATTTCCGCGGATGCGACGGTCGCCGACGCCATCCACAAAATGCTCGACTACCACGTGGGCGCCGTGGGCGTCGTCGATCAGGAAGGCCGCGTGGCCGGCATCTTCACCGAGCGCGACGTGCTCCGGAAATTTTCACTGACCGGGCGCGATCCCGAGGCCACTCCAGTACGCGAACTCATGACCACACCGGTCGAAATGGCGACCGAGCAAACTGGCCCCGGCGAGGCCATGGCCACCATGATCGAACGCCATTTTCGCCATTTGCCCGTGGTCGACAAGAACGGAAAACTCCTCGGGATGCTTTCCATCCGCAACCTGCTCGAATGGCGCATCGACGCACTAACGCAGGAACTGGACTCGCTCGAACAATACGTCAGCAACGACGGCCCGGGCGGCTAACCCGCGGAGCGACAGCGAATTTGCAGCACGTCGAATTTGTAGCGCCGGCGTCCTGCCGGCAGTCGGGAGGGCGTCTCGCCCTCCCAGTTTTAACTCCCACGAATGCCCGATCAATCCACAGCGAACAAAACGATTGCCATCACCCGCATCGCGACCGGATTCCTCTTCCTCCTCTTCGGCGAATATAAAGTGGCCGGCCGGGCATTCGCGCACGGAGACTTCCAGAAATATCTCGACGGATTCATTCAGACCGAAGCCGTCTCCTTCTATCGTCCAGTGCTCGTCCACATCGTCGCACCGCACGCCGTGTTCTGGGGATACGCAGTCGGAGTTCTCGAACTCTGGATTGCCGCCTCGCTCCTCCTCGGCATCTTCGTGCGCCCCACTTCCATCGTCGGCGCACTCTTCATGCTGAACATCACGCTCTCGACCTGGTGGGGCGCCGGGCACGGCGTCGCGCTGTGGCGCTACTTCGGCGCTGAACTCGATACCATTCCGCTCATTCTCCTGTTCGTCATCTTCTTTGCCAGCGATGCAGGCCAAGCCTGGGGAATCGACGGCGCCCTGCGCAAGCGGCTTTGAAATTCGCATTGAGCTGGAGGTTCCGTTATCCTTACGCCCGCGTTTTTTCAGGAAAATAAAAACCATGCTCCTTACGCCAAGGCCCGTTCGTTCGCTGAAGTTCGTCTCTCTCTTCCTGATCGCATTGGTCTTCCTGCCTTTGTTGAGTGCCGCGCAGGCAAGTCCGGCCGTGCCGCCGCACCGGGTGGTCATCCACGCGGGCCACCTGCTCGACGTGAAATCAGGAAACATGCTGACCAACCAGACCATCGTCATCGAAGGCGACAAGATCGTGAGCATCGGCGCCAGCTCAGACGCCAAACCGGACGCGAACACGCAGGTCATCGAACTTCCCAACGCCACGGTGCTTCCCGGCTTGATCGACTCGCATACCCATCTGACCGGCGATCCAAAGGATTTGGGATATGAAAGCCTCGGCATTTCATTCCCACGCGAAGCGCTTACGGGAGCCAAAAATGCGCGGGTCACGCTCGAAGCCGGCTTTACGACCGTGCGCAACGTTGGCGCTGGAGGCTACAGTGACATCGCCCTGCGCGACGCCATCAACGACGGCGACGTTCCGGGGCCGCGCATCCTGGCCAGCGGGCCGCCCCTCGGGATCACGGGCGGCCACTGTGACGACAATCGGCTTGCCCCGCAGTACCACGACGTCGAACTTGGCGTCGCCGACGGCGTGGACGCCGTGCGCCACAAGGTGCGCGAGAACATCAAGTACGGCGCTGACGTGATCAAAATCTGTGCCACCGGTGGGGTCATGTCGAAAGGCGACGACCCCAACGCCTCGCAGTACACCCGCGAAGAAATGAAGGCCATCGTCGAAGAAGCACACCGGCTGGGCCGCAAGGTCGCCGCGCACGCGCACGGAGCCGAAGGCGTCACCTGGGCTTCGGACGCAGGTGTCGACTCGATCGAGCACGGCCACCTGATGGACGACAACTCCATCGCCACATTGAAGAAGAACGGCACGTATCTAGTCCCGACGCTCTACCTGATGGACTGGAACCGCGAGAACCTCGGCAAGCGCAAAGCGCCTGACTACATCGTGAAAAAGATGCAAGCGGTCTCGGCGGTCGGGCAGGCCAACGTCAAGAAAGCCTTCGCAGCCGGAGTCAAGATCGCCTTCGGCACCGATGCGGCCGTCTATCCGCACGGCCTCAACGCGCACGAGTTCGCCGTCTACGTGCGGTTGGGCCTGACGCCGCTGCAAGCCATCCAGACCGCGACCGTAAACGCCTCGGACTTGCTGGGATGGTCCGCCAAGGTCGGGACCATCGAGCCCGGGAAATGGGCCGACATCATCGCGGTCGACGGCGATCCGTTGAAAGACGTGACAACCCTCGAACAGGTGAAGTTCGTAATGAAAGGCGGCGCGGTGGTGAAGAACGCTTACGCGAAGTAAGGACCCGTGGCGCCCGACGCGGGTAGCCGAGATCTGAAACGGACCTCGGCACTCCCGGCATTCAGGGCGCCCCTGCTCCCGAAACGAATCTTCAGAAGTGGCAATTGCCGGGGTCAGTCACATCAATCCGGCGAGGCTGCCCTGCCGGTATGAGCTGCACGGCAATCGTTTGCGCCACGACGTCGCCTTCGTTTCGAATAATGTGCGAGTGACTCCCGCCTTCATCCACGAACGCCGATCCCACCGTGTAGACATGAGCAGTGCAGCTGGGATCGTTGCCCTCATAGTCGCTGACCGTACCTGCCGTTACTACGATCAGGCTATGGCCCGGATGCGAGTGCCAGCCGGTGCTTCCGCCCGGTTGCCAGACGTTACTTTGCACGTAAAGGTCCGACGAACCTTTGGTTTTCTGCCATGACAGCCATACATTGCGGTCCTCTTCCCTCATTTTGGTGTGCGGCATCACAAAGTGGTTGAACACTTCGAATTCGGCGAGCGTGCCCTGGGCAATGGTCGTGCCTACGAATCCGGCGGCGGGCGTCGCCCGTGCCTGTTTCACGTGAGAAAGCATGGCAATCGCGACTACCGTGGTGATCAGAACTAACCCCATCAATCTAGGACGCATATGCGACCTCCTGACCGGTAGACTTGCGCAAAAGGCAGCCTCTGGTCCATAGAGCGCGGCTAAACTTTTCCTGAAGACGGGATGAATCGATGTAGAATCCCCGGCTGGGGGTGAGCCGTGGCTTCTGAGAGGCTATCGCCGCCGACCCCCGTGCTGGATCTCTGCTCCTTCCAACTGATCCGCGACGGTCGTCCGGTAAAACTCGAAAAGACCCCGCTGGAGATACTGACCCTGCTCGTCCAACGGCGTGGGACGCTAGTCAGCCGGGAAGAGATCGTCCGGAAGATCTGGGGCGATGCCGTTCATGTCGACGTGGATGCGGGCATCAACACGGCCATCCGCAAGATCCGGCAAGCATTAGACGACAACCCCGCTCAACCGCACTTTCTTGAGACCGTGGTGGGGAAAGGCTACCGGTTCACAGGACCCATCACGGTCATCGAGGCATACAGCGACATGGCTCCCCCCGCATCCGCGCCGGACCCTTCCCGCAGGCGAGCCTTTAGGACCAGAATCATGCTCTCTGCCGCCGGGTTGGCAGGCATGGTCCTGCTGGTGTTTCTTTTTTCACATCGCAATAAGGTCGTAGCGTCAGTTGGTCATCAAGATCGGGTAGTGATCGGTATAACTCCCTTACGAAATCTGAGCCGAGACGCCGCTGAGGACTATTTCGTCGATGGACTTACTGACGAGATCGTGACCCAACTGGGACAGCTCAACCCGGAACGGCTGGGCGTAGTGAGGTGCGGCCTTCCCAGAACAACCCCGGGAAGAGGAGCTGCCGACGCTTGCCTGGGCATAAATCCTCAGCTCCAGTACTTGCTCGAAGGCAGCGTCCGCCGCGATCACGGACAGGTGCGGATCACCGTCCGGCTGGTGCGCAGCGCCGACCAGACGAGTCTTCTGACCGATTCATTTGACCGCAAGGTGGGAGATGTCCTCGCCCTGCAGTCGGAAATCGCTCAGCGAGTCGGCCAGAAGTTTCAGATCCAGATTCTCTCCCGCGGCCGGATGCGCCCTGCTTCAACCGAGATGGTAGAAGCTTACCTGCGAGGTCGCTTCGAGATGAATCGAATCGACAGCATTCCCGACGCGGCCCGGGCCTATTTCGAGCGCGCGGTCGCACTCGATCCCTTCTACGCGCCGGCCTATGCCGGGCTGGCGGATTTCTACCGCGCGCGCGCGGTAAGAGATGACGAAGGTGCGGAAGATCAATGGCGTCTGGCCAATCAGTACGCGGCGCAGGCGCTCTCGCTCGACAGCGACAGTGCCGAGGCCCACGCTGCGCTAGCTCAAATCAAGCTCATGCATGATTGGGACTGGCAGTCTGCGCGCCAACATGCTCTGCGCGCCCTCGAGTTGAATCCCAGTTCGCCGGAAGCGCACTCCACGTACGCGCGCTATCTAAGAACCGCCGGCAAGGTCGCAGAGGCGGTGAGGCAGCGTGAAGAAGCGTTGGCGCTCGATCCGTTTCGCGTCGATCTCAAACAGCAGCTTGACCTGGAGCACTTCTTCGCCCGCGACTACCAGGAGATTCAGGCGTCGGCACGGCAGACACTAGCCCGTGAACCGAACGATCTGGGGGCTCATGGAGATCTTTGCATGAGTCTGGGCCGCTTGCGGCGTTTTGAGGAGTCGGTTGCGGAGTGCAGCAAAGAACTCGCTCTGGAGGGACATGTCGACTGGGCAGCGCCCTACCTGCGGGAGTATCACGCGCGCGGATACGAAGCGGCGAATCAACTTCTAGCGAAGAAGGCACTGGCTGAGGTGCTTCGGCGCAACCAGCCAGATCTCTGGGACCTGGCCAACGCATACGTGGCCGCGGGAATGCGGAAGGAAGCAATGCAGACTTTGTTGCGGGGTCTCGCCGTCCATGAACCTGGACTGTTGCAGGTACGTGTAGATCCGGATTTCGATTCCTTACGCAGCGATCCTCAGTACGCTGAACTCGTAAGCCGCATCGCCTTTCCGACGGAATAAAAGCCTCCGATGTAAATAGCGATGTGGTGCTGCCCGCCAAGCCGATGATCCAAGTTCAAGGCGCGCCGGAATCCTAGCGTGGCGTGTGCCGAAAGCCACAGTCCTTCCAGAGTTTCTCCCAGCACCACATGCCCGCCCTCGCCTTGAGTGGCAGCGGGAAGCCCAGCTGATGCGCCAGCATGCAGATCTGACCACGATGATGGGCGTCGTGCGTGATCATGTACGCCAGCATGGACGCGCCCGCAGGCCAGGGCTTGGCCCAACCGTCGCGGAGAAATTGCGGCACGCGGCTCTCCGGCCCGCTCAGGGCTTCCGCCAGCATCTCCGAGCAACGCAAAGCGCTCTCGGTGAGTGCCCTGCTTACCTGACGCTGCGTGCAACGCGCGCGATCCAGTTGCGCCGGCAACTGAATGTGCGGAGCTGACAGTCTCAGCCATTTGCGCCGCATGTTGTGCATGTGAGAGAAGACCGCTGCTATCGTGCGCGCGTTCCGGCCGGTGGGCTTGGCTCGCCAGGCGCGCGGGTCCAGATGCTCGAGGATGAGCTGGTTCATCCGGTCGTTGACCGCGTAGCTTTCGAGCAGGCTCTCGCGAATCCCGGCAAGTCCATCATTGGATCGCTTCCGCATCGCAACTCCGCGAAGCCGCGGGCTCTCATTAAGGCAGTGAAGCGGCTTTCGTTCCGGAGAGATTGTCGGGTGCCCAGCTTGGAACGTCAATCGCCAGAGAACGCTTTTTCGGACAGGAGTGTCCAACACATTGGTGTACGCCAAAAAGATAAAGGCCGGCTGCGAAGCCGGCCTTCCAACAAATCCTTCACGCGAACAAAAACTACTTCTTGGGAGCGATCGCGTCCTTGGCAGCCTTGGCCAGATAAAACTTCGCAGTGGTCTTGGCCTTGATCTGGATCGGTTCGCCCGTCTGCGGATTGCGGCCCACGCGAGCCTTGCGATGCACCTTCTTCAGGCGGCCCAGACCGGGTACTACGAACAGTCCGTTCTTCTTGGTTTCCTTAATTGCGGTGTCAGCAAGATGCTCCAAAAACGCCGCGGCGGTCTTGTTGGGCGTCTCGAGCTTCTCCGCAAGGTGACGCACCAGTTGTGTCTTGGTCATACCTGCAGCCATGAATCCTCCTCAGTAGAACTACTTGGTTTGTTGCGATAGGCGCCATCTTATACCACTCGTCCTGTGGAAAAACAGCGTTTCAGCCGCATTTTACGCGGTTTTTATTGGGGGAGGGGCCCAGAAAGGCACGGAAATCGCCTATTTCACGGATCTGGCCCTCCGAACCCCACCAGCCAAGCAGGTTTGCCGTGCCCGCGGGGAGGCACGGCGAGCTCCCGCTCACGCGCGTCGAAAATGCCATAATGATGAAAGGGGATCATCTTCGTGAGCTGCGCCATCTGCGAAACCCGGAAAGAAAAGCGCTTCTGTCCAGCCATCCACGGGCGTATTTGCCCGCAATGCTGCGGCGAGCAGCGCGAAGTCACGATTGATTGCCCGAGCGACTGTACGTATCTGTTGCAGGCGCGCGAGCACGAGCGAGCACACTACGGCGAGAACGTAGACCCCGCCGCCCTGTTTCTGAAAGTTGAAATCGGAGATCAGTTTCTTTATGAGCACGAGCACCTGGTCATGGGCTTGAGCTTCGCGCTTGCCCGTGCCGCCGACAAGGACCGCGCCCTCACCGATCGCGACGTCTTGGCCGGCGTTTCGACGTTGGCACGGAGCTACGAGCGGCTCGTCAACTCGGGACTGCATTACGATGAGCCGACGCAGAGCATCGCGCAACAGGCCGTGGCCGCGGAACTGCAGACCATGATCAAGGAATACCGCGAAGCGGAAGTCAAGCACACGGGCTACTCGCGGCTGCGTGATTCCGAGCTCTTGAAGGCGCTGGTGTTTCTGGTGCGCATGGGCTACGGACGTACTCCGGGTCGCCCAAAGTCGCGTGCCTTTATTGAATTCCTGAAAGCGCAATTCCCCGAACGAGAATCGGCGCTCAGCTCCGCGAGCCCACCGGCCAGCCGGATCATCACTCCGTAAGGGATATCAATGGCGCGCCACACGTTACAAGACAAAATCGAAGGGCTTCGTCGCATCACGGCCGCCCCGAGTGCGAGGTTGTTGGACGTTCTTCCGAAGTCATTCGCCGATCGAAGTCCAACCGTACGCGCTTCGGCAGTATTGCTGGTGGCAGACCGCGATCTAAGAGAGGCAGTTCCCCTCGTCGAACCCCTGCTTAGGGATAACAATGCCGAAGTCCGTTTGCGTTCCGCCGAGTGTATCGGCATCTTCAAAGTAGGCAAATGTCTTGGTGTTTCGGGCCTTACTTTGCGATGTCAGTCCGGTGGTTCGAGCACAGGCTGCCGAGACGATAAGCGTCGATCGGAGATAAGGGCGCACTTCCGGGGTTGGCGGAGCTCCTGTCGGACAAGGAATCCTTCGTGCGGTCCTATGCAGCTGCCAGCATCGGCGAACTGCAGGGGCACGCTGACATACAGAAAATTCGTCGTGTGCTCGAAAAAGAAAAACAAGAACTCGCGAAGGTTGGAATGTTAGAAGCCCTATTCAGGCTCGGACAATCTGACCACTTTCGTCAGTCAATAGATCTGCTGGGATCGTCGGACTACCATGTCCGCTGCTCAGTCAGCAACTCGCTCGACTCGATGCCCTTAAGTGATGCCGAGATGAAAATCGCGATCCGAGCGCTATCATTAGCGACCCGCAAGGCACTCGCTGAGGCTGATAGATCCACAGCAAGACGGGTTCTACTGAAAATGAAGAGTCAGCTGAACTAGCTCGTCGACGCGCCCCAGATGCGGACGGCCTGCCCGGCAGCCAGCGCGGCGATCAGCTCTCGCACTGTCTTCTTCAGCACGGGATGCCTCGCCTGAGGCGCGATCTCCGCCAGCGGTTGGAGAACGAATCGCCGGGCGGGAAGGCCGGGGTGGGGAATCTTCAGACCCTTCTCGTCCACCACCTCGTCCCCGAAGAGCAGGATGTCGATGTCAATATTCCGAGGCCCTTTTTCCTGCGTGCGCTTTCTCCCCATCTCCTGTTCGATGGCGAGCGCAGCCTGAAGAAGTCCATTTGGCGTCTTGTCAGTGTCGATCGCAACGGCGCAGTTCAGGAACCAGGGCTGGCTCGTGAATTCCACAGGCTCGGTCTCGTAAAAGGAGGAAACGGCGACGACCTTTCCGACCTGGGACAGCCTGGTGATGGCTGCATTCAAGTTTGTTGCACGGTCCCCGGTATTCGATCCCAGCGATAAGTACGCCCTTTTCCTCATAGAACGAACAGTTTCGAGCTTACTCCACCCACCTGCCACAAAAATCGGAAGGTTACGGCGTGGCCGGTCGTACATCTCCTAACGGCAGGACGGACGAGAGAAGGGCCAATTACCTTCGTGCCTTTAAGACCGCGCACGCGGCGGCTAGAGTAGAGAGCATGAACCTGGAGTCATTGTTGGTCTGTCGCGACGCAGAGGTTGTGCGAGTGCTCCGGCCAACGCTCGAAAAGTTGTCGATCGAGGTGGAAGTCTCCGCGGCGGCCCGCTCCGGTGCCGAGATCCTTTCTACGGCAAAGTTCGACGCAGTCATCATCGATTGCGACGACCTGCAGGGCGGCGTGGATGTACTGCGCACCCTGCGTGGAAACTCCAGCAACAAGACCTCGGTGTCGTTTGCCATTCTGAATGGCAAGACTACGACCCAGCAGGCGTTTGAGTTGGGTGCGAACTTCGTTCTGCAGAAACCCATCACGACCGCGGGAACGTTACGTTGTTTCAATACTGCGATGAGTTTCATGGTGCGCGAGAAGCGCCGCTACTTCCGTTGCCCGCTCGAAATGCCAGTGAAGCTTGTGTTCAAACAGGGTGAGGAAATGAAAGCCACCGCCACCAATCTGAGCGAAGGCGGAATGGCTATTCATTTCGACGGAACGTTGACTAAGAACGTGGCTGCGAAGGTGCAATTCATGCTGCCCGGGACGAACTACACCATGGAACCCAAAGTCGAAGTCGCCTGGGCCGATGGTCTGGGACGTGCCGGCATCCGGTTCCAGGACGTTCCGGATAGCTCGCGCGAGCAACTTGAAAAGTGGATCATGAAGCGGCTCGAATCAATCAGCCATCCCGCCCTGTAGGCCGTTCTTCCGAAAAATCGTTCACCGCAGAGGACAATAAGGTACACCGAGGGAGCCACATCCTTTCCTGACAGTGCTTCCTGGTTGATGCTAGGTCGGCGCATCAAACTGTGGACTTGTCCTCACACTTCGTCGCCCGGCAAGCTTTAGGGAGACCTCCCGAGGAGTGAGCCTGTGGCTACGTTTGCCTACGATGTGAAAATTGCCCGCGTGCAGCGCACTTTGCGCTGGCTGGAAGAAGATGCGTCCCTGTTGTCGCTGCGCGTGCGCGACCTGTCGCCCGAGCGCCAGAAGGTCGCGAAGACCTTCGCCGCCAGCATGATCGATCAGACGCGCTTGGAGCTGGACCGGCTGATGCAGGAACGTACGCAGGAAAGTGAAGAGCAAGACTCACCCTGCGAACCGGCAGACTAGCGATTGCGTGGCTGGTCGGAAAGTTGGGGTACCATTGGGAATGGGCTCAATCACGATGCAGTAGCAAGCCGCTAAACGGGGTGCTCCACCAAATCACTCGAGGCGTGGCCCGCGCTCTCCACGGACTCTTCCACAGCAGTTTCTTCCCAAAGAGTTTTGTCGCGAAGCAGCCGCGATACCAGGGCTGTATGCATGGCATGTCCCGCGCGGTCGGCGACGATGCTGCCCAGAATCTGCTTCCCTGCCAGCGCCAGGTCTCCGATCAAATCCAAAACTTTGTGCCGCACGAATTCGTCCGGGTAGCGCAAGGGCGGATTCATCAACCCTTCGGGCGTGAGCACGATGGCATTCTCAGGCGAAGCCCCGCGAATCAGTCCCTGCTGCCGCATGGCGTCGGCTTCGTGCAGGAATCCGAAGGTGCGCGCTGGCGCGATCTGGCGCAGGAAGTTGCCGTTGGAGAGTTCCACGCGGAACGTCTCGCGGCCAATCAGCGCATGCGGGAAGTCGATGGTGTACGAGACCGAATAGGTCTCGGCCGGATAGATGGCGATGAACTTGTTGCCCTCGCGCAATTCCAGTTCGCGCCGGATGCGCATGTACGAACGGAGCCGACGCTGTTTTCGGATGCCGGCTTTCAGGATCATGTCGACAAACGGCCGGGCGCTGCCATCGAGGATGGGCAGTTCCAGGTTGTCGAGTTCCACGATGGCGTTATCGATTCCTGTTCCGATGAAGGCGGAAAGCAGGTGCTCGGTGGTGGAGATCAGCACGCCCTTTTTCATCAAGCTGGTGGCGTAGCTGACGCGGGCGACGTTGCGGCCCGTAGCCTCGACTTCGAAGTCATCGAGGTCGGTGCGCCGGAAGACAATTCCTGAACCAGAAGCGGCGGGAAGAATCCTGAGGTAAACGGGTGCGCCGCTGTGAAGGCCTACTCCCGTACAATCAACAGCCGCACGAATTGTCTGTTCCTGTCTCAATCGGGAGGGCTGAATCTATTTGATCCAGTTCAGCTTACAGCCGAGGGGAGGTTTTTCGATGTGGTAAATCAGCCACACTCCGAGGCCCGAAGGGTCTGTTGCCCGGTCGACTCTCACCTATGTGATTGATGGGTGGGTGGATAGCCCGGAGCGCAATGTGGGCGTCCGCTGGAAGCGGAGTAGTACATGGCCTAGCGACCGGGCGGGCAGTCTGATCCTCGGGCCGGGCTTATTTCTTTCTGGGCGGCAGGGTATTGGGATCGTAAGTCGTCTTTGCGTCGAACAGCGAATCGTTCAACGCGTCGTTGTAAGTGACGTTGTTGAGAAAGCGCTGGTTCGACATTTCTCCGTTGTAGAAGCGGGTGATGCTGTAAGGCGTCATGATGCCCTGGGTGGGCCGGTAGGCATCGAAGATTTCTTCTTCCGTGTTGCGGAGATTGTCGGTGGGATCGCGCCAGGTAAAAGATTTCTTGAGCGGGAGGTGCGTGGTGGTGTCAAGGTACAACGTCACGCTATCGTTTTTGGCGTTCATAACACTCACCTGATCGGCCGGCTTGTTGGCGGCGACTGCAGGGCCATCGTAGAAGAAGGCGACGCCCGGCTCGTTGATCCACTTGCGAAGAACCAATTCGAGTGAGTGATCGCGACGGCGCAAGAATTCATCGAGCGCTTTGTCGTCGAGCGCGGCCGTCCCCTTGAATGTGATTTCGAATCCTTTGTCGCCGGTGTAGACATATGCGACGTCGCGTTGCTTAGTGAGTTCGATGCGCTCGCGATCAGGAAATTTCACGAAGCGCCAGAAGAGAGTGCCGGCACTGGTGGCCTCGCCGCGATGGAAGCTGTAGGTGCGGCCCTGCTGGCTGATGTTTTGCGTGTTGAGATACGCCGAGCCGCCGAGCGCCTGAATCGCCTGATCGATCAGCGCCTTGGCCTTGGCGGAATTGTCCTGCGGGGCAGGAGCGCTCTGTGCAGTGGAACCGCCGGCGTTGTCCTGGGCGGCGGCTGAAGTGATCGCGCAAAGGTTAAGAATCAGTAGCGAAAGTAAGAGGCGCATGCTTTCCTTTGGTTAGACGCGAAAACGGGCGCGAATGCTGTACGGCGCGGGGCAGGAGTCGTTCATCCTGCCAAAACCGCGCCTCCGTTGACGTTAAAGACTTCGCCGGTAATAAATGCGGCGTGTTCCGTGCACAAGAACAGGATAGGCGCTGCGATCTGCTCTGGCGTGGCCACGTGGCCCACCGGAATAGTTGCGAAAATCTTGTCACGCGTTTTCGGATCGTTCAATGCGGGTTCGGACATCTCGGTGCCCACCCATCCCGGTGCAACACAGTTGACCAGGATTCCATCCTTCGCCAGTTCAGTCGAGAGTCCTTTGACCATACTGATGAGAGCGCCCTTAGTGGCGGCGTAGTCCACGTGGTACGCCTCTCCGCGCTGAGCAGCGGTTGAGCTGACCAGCACGATATGGCCGCCGTCACCGGTGCTGAGCTTACGCTGCTTTTTCATTTGCGCGACGGAATGACGGATCAGCGAAAACACGCTATCGAGATTGACGGAGACTGTGCTGCGCCACTGCGCGTCGCTCATCTCATCGACAGGGGCGTCCTTGGGCGGCCAGATGCCGTGGTTGGCGACCAAGATGTCGAGACGCCCGAAGCGCTTGACGGTTTCGGCCACCAGATCTTTAGCGGAATCGAGGCCGCTGAGGTCGCAGGCCACGGTGGCAGTGCGGGCTTCGCCGCACTCCGCGACCAGCGCGTCAGCCTGCGTCTTGGCGCTCTGATAATTGAATAAGACTTTTGCTCCGGCGGCCGAGAACATGCGCACTGCGGCCGCGCCGATACCGCGCGAGCCACCAGTGATGAGAGCGACCTTTCCTTCCAGGGAGAGAGAAACCGGCATGTGTCTAGTTTCAGGGCTGGCGGCAAAAATTGGCAAGTCGGGGCGTGCCGCTGGTGGTGTGCTGGCGATCGGACAAGAGCGTCCGACCAACATGTTTTCGTTTTGTATCAGGGCGCGGCTTCAGGGGCTGCGGCAAAGTCTCTGAAGATAAGAAAGCGCACCTCAGGCGCTAAAGCGCGGACACATTTTCATCGCGTTAAGGGCACGACTGAAGTCGTGCCCTTCCCAAGACCTGCTCCGGTAGAGTTTTTCCGCAGCCTCTTCGGCTGCGCCGTAGATTCGTTTTCCTGCTGCCTTTCAGGGGCTGGATTACGTTCTTCATCGCTCTTTAAAGCGATGAGGAGTGATCACTCCCGCTGCGGGTACGGTTCACTTACGTGGTGGGCTTTCCCATGCCGCCGCTTTGCGGCTTGAGTGTGGCGGAGTGAGCTTTGACGGGAGGGGCGACACTCAAGTCCGACGACACCTGCCACTTTCCATCTGAGGGGACACCTGAGACCGGAAACCTGAGACCTGAGACCTGAGACCTGTCACCTGGTTTTCTAGTCTCCCAGGCTTGGGGCTTTGCCGGTTTTTAGCTGGCGCAGCAGGACGCGGACCAGCATGCCGTCGTAGCGGGTGCCGCTTAGTTTTTCGATTTCGGCCAGGGCCTGCTCGGTGGTTTTGGCTGCGGCAAAGCCGCGTTCGGTGGTCATGTTCACGAAGGCGTCGGCCAAGGCGACGATGCGGGCCCACAGCGGAATTTCTTCGCCGCGCAGGCCGTTTGGATAGCCGCTGCCGTCGAAAGCTTCGTGGTGGTGTTCGACGGCTTTCTGGAGCATCACGCTGCCCGGGATGGTGGCGACGATTTCGGCGCCGATGCGCGCGTGTTCCTTCATCTGCGCGAATTCCTCTTCGTTCAGCGGGCCCTGCTTGGTGATGATGCGTTCGGGCACGAAGATCTTGCCCACGTCGTGCACCTTTGCGGCATAGACCAGTTCGACCAGTTCGTCGGGAGGAAGGGCGAGTGCGCGGCCGATCAGTTCGGTGTAGCGTCCGACCATTTCGCCATGGCCGGCGGCGTGGAATTCGCGCGATTCGCCAGCACGCGCCAGCGCTTCGATCGATTCCTTCAACACCTGCACGTTGCAGTCTTCGCCGCAAAGCCGGTGCAGGGTTGAGGTCAGGTCTTCGAGATCCTTGGGGCGGGTGCGGTCTTTCTGCAGGAAGCCTTCAATGTAGGTGGAGAGTTGCTGGCGCTGCGCGGCGACGTTTTCTCCGTCGCTGAATTCCTCGACCATCGAGACCCGGTTGCCACCGCTGTGTTTGGCGGAGTACATGCCAGCGTCGGCGACGCGAATGATGTCCTCGGCGGAGAAGCCGTGCGCGGGGAAGCTGGCCACACCGAAGCTCCCCGAAATGTGATGTTCGGCCAGCATGGCGTCCTGCGCCAGCCACAGACGCAGGCGCTCGGCGAGCGCGTGCGCCTGATCGATGCTGGTCTCAGGCATCAGGATGACGAATTCGTCGCCGCCGTAGCGCGCGACCACGTTGGACTGACGGCAGCGTTGCTCGAGCAGACGGCCGACGCGCGCCAACACCAGATCGCCCTCCAGGTGGCCGAAGGTGTCGTTGACGTCCTTGAATTTATCGAGGTCGATGAGCACGACCGAGAAGGGCCGGCCAGAGCGCGAGGCGCGCTTCCATTCCGACGACAACGCTTCCCAGAAGAAGCGACGCGTCTTGATGCCGGTCAGCCCGTCAGTGATGGATTGCTGCTGCAGTTTCTGGAAAACGAAAGTGTTGTGCAGGGCGGTCGCGAGCAAGTCGGCCAGCGTGCTCATGATCAGGACGTCTTGTGACGAGAACGCATTTTCCTGGCGGCTCTCAACGTTCAGCACGCCAAGCAATGATTCGCCGTACGTGATTGGTATGCACAGCACGGCGCGCGAGTCCGGCAGTACGCCGACCAGATGGCCGTCGCCTGCATTCTGGACAAGAGCGCGTTCATTCGAACGTGCCACACGGCCTACGATTCCGGTGCCGAGGGGGATGCGCTTGCCCCGCGAATGGGCGGTTGCGCCAGCCTCTGCCCGGATTTCGATTTCCTTGGTGACGTAGTCGAGAATGCCGATGCCGATGTGGTCAAACTGAAAGGTCTTCTGGATCTCAGCCACGATGTCGGCCAGCATCTGCTCGGCATCTTCGCTCGAGATGGCCATTTTCGAAATGCTGTTGAGGAAGCTGAGCTGCTTGGAGCGGCGCAGTTCCTCGGCGAACAGACGGGCGTTCTCAACTGCTACCGAGAGCTGGCCAGCAGCGGTCTGCATGACTTCGAGGTCGCGCTGCTGGAACACGTATTCGTGCTCGGTGTTCATGGCCACGATGGCACCGGCGGGCCGTCCGCCCAGCATGATGGGTGCGCCGCAGAAGCACTTCGCTGCGCGACCGCCAACTTGTACGACACCCAGGCGCTCGCGGGTCTTCTCAAGGTCGGAACGGATGAGCAGAGCCTGACCGGTCCGGATGATCAGTTCGGTGAGGCCGTTGCTTACCCTGCGCGATCGCTTTGGCAATACCTCATTGTTCTCCGTTTCCAGCTCGAAGCAGATCTGATCGCCTTCCTGAAACGCAATGTAGAACTCGCTGGTATCGAAGATCTGACCGAGCTCTTTCTGAATGGTGCGCAGGATTTCGTCCTGATCGAGGCGCGAACTGATGGCTTGGCCGATCTGGGTCAGGAGTTCGTACTCCTTGGTGCGGCGCTGCGCATCGTGCATGACCACGTAGTTTTCGAGGGTCAGGCCGATCTGCAGGGCGAGGCCGATCAACAGTCGCAAGTTCGAGGAACCGAATACGCGCAGCTCGGCATGCGGGAAAAGGATTACGCCGAAGTTGTGTTCCCGCGTTTGCAAGCTGACTGCGGTCAGGTGCCGGATGTGTTCTTCGGCAACCACACGTTTGAAGTCTTCGAACTTGCCGCCCGGTAATGCCGGCAGAGGTTCGGTCATCTCCGGCATGTTGCGGAAAGTGAAGAAGCCTCCGCGGCGATAGGCGAGTTCCACGATGTATTCGCCCGCGCCCGTCTTTTCGAGCTTCTGAATAATTTCAGGCGAGAACCCGCGCTGCACCGAAGGCAAGACCCCGCGCCATTGTTCGGCGATGCAGATGACCGCCTTGCGAGTGGGCAGAGGATTGATCAGGCGGTCGAGCACGGCCGTCATGCTGGGCACAAGGTCTTCGGCGGAGAGAAGCCGGCGTGGATCGACGCCCAGGGTGGAGAAGGCAAGCGCATTTTCCTGCACGGCGTTGCGCTCGTTTTCAAACAGCACCATGACCATAGCGATGCCGAGCAGCATCTGGGGCAGGGGACCGAGCATATGCCCGGCGTTTCCGAGAACTTCGGAGTAGGGAGGGACGAGTTGTCCGACCGCCATCAGGCCGCCCCAGAGCGCAAGCGCAAGAGCGAGCATGCGGAACGCAAGCGAATTGCGGCGGTGCGCAAAGAGGTAAAAGCGCATCGAGCAGTACAGCAGCAGCGCGGCGATGCCGATTTCCAGGCGCACATGCGGCAGCGTCTTGAGATCATCCCGAAAGGTACCGTTCACGATGTGGGTACGCAGGCTCCAGATCGTGAGACCGACGCCGCCGGCGGCGAGCGCGACATCGTACCAGCGCAGACGAAAGCGCTCGCGCATCAGCCGGGTCGAAACGAACAGGCACAGCGCCATTACGACAATCAGTAATGAACTCGCCAGGTACACCCATGCTGATGGCTGGCGAAAGTTCCATTCGTCCAGGCCGAAGTGCAGCGAGTAAGCGCCCCAACCCAACTGCCACGCGCGGAAGTACGACTGACGGCTCTGCTCGTAGAGATAAGTGAAGACGAGGAACAGCAACAGGGCCACGATCCCTGGAAGGATCACCATATTAGTGGCTAGGCTGTTCATGGCGCGCAAAGCCGCTCAAGCGGCTGGTAGACCACAAGGAACATGGGGAACTTCGGCAAAAACATCGTTTCACAGCGCGACCAGCAACTCAATACGATTTCAGTACAGGGGTGTGGAAAGCTGAGTCGTCCCCGCGACCATCGGAGGCGGGCGCTTGACGCTCGTTTTCGCCAGCCCGTAACATGAGTCCTTCATGCCTGATCCCTCTAGCTCCCTCAAAAAAGACGACTTATCCATATCCAGACCGCGAGTCCGGTTCGCCCCTTCGCCCACGGGCTTCCTGCACGTGGGAAGCGCTCGCACGTTCATCTTCAACTGGCTTTACGCGCGGCGGAACGAAGGGACGATGGTGCTGCGACTCGACGACACCGACGTCGAGCGAAACACAGAAGCGTCGGTGAGCTCGATTTTCGAGGGCTTGAAGTGGCTCGGTCTCGGGTGGGACGAGGAGTACAAGCAGTCGGAGCGGCTGGCGCTTCATCAGAAAACGGCTTGGGCGATTTTGGAGAAGGGTCTGGCCTATCGGGACTTCACGCCTGCGCATACCGGAGACGCCGAGAAGTCGGGAGCGCAGGGCACCTGGCTGTTCAATCCCGGGATGCGCGAGCTTTCGCGCGCGGAGAGCGACCGGCGAGCTGCTGCAGGAGAGCCGTTTGCGCTGCGCTTTCGCGTGCCTCGAGAGACGGGCGAGGAAGTGCGCTTTGCGGACGCGGTGTACGGGGAGCAGCGCAAGGCGGCGGCCGACATCGAGGACTTTGCTTTGCTTCGTTCCGACGGGATGCCGACGTATCACCTGGCGTCGTGCGCGGATGATGCCGATCTGCGGATTACTCACATCATTCGCGGGCAGGATCACCTGACGAACACCTTCAAGCACGTGCTGATTTTTGCGGCGGCCGGGGCGGCTTCGCCGAAGTTTGCGCATCTGCCGCTGCTGGTGGCGCCTGATGGGACCAAGCTTTCGAAACGGCGGCATGGGCCGGTGGTCAGCGTGACGACCTATCGCGATGCCGGATTTCTGCCGGAGGCGTTCATCAATTTTTTGTGCCTGCTGGGGTGGTCGCCAAAGAATGATCAGGAGCAGCTGTCGTTGGCGGAACTGCAAGAGTTGTTTTCGCTGGAGGGCATTAACCGGGCGAACGCGGTTGTGAACTTCAAAGAGCCTGCCACGACGCCGGAAGAGACATTCGATCCGAAAGCGGTGTGGCTCAATGCCGAACACATCCGGGCATTGCCGGTGGAGGAACTGAGTGCGCGCTTGTTGCCCATCGTGCGCGAGGCGGGGTTTGGGGTGGATGCCGCGCAGATGCTGCGGATTACGCCACTGATTCGCGAGCGGATCAAGTTGTTGCGCGATGTTTTGACGGCCGCGGATTTCTTTTTTGTGGATCAGTTAGGGCCGTATGATCCGGCGGAATTGATTCCCCAAAAAGGCGATGCAGCGATGGCTAAGAAGGTGTTGGAGAAGGCGCGCGTCGTTTTGACCGGGGTTGAGTTCAAGCATGATCCGTTGGATCAGGCTCTGCGCGGGGCGGCGACGGAACTCGGGATCAAGGCTGGGCAGATGTTTCAGCCAATCCGGGTGGCGGTTTGCGGACGGAAAAATGCGCCCCCGTTGTTTGAGACTCTGGAAGTGTTGGGGCGGGATCGGACGCTTGCGCGCGTCGAGCAGGCGGTCCAGAAAGTTGCGTAGTTTTTCCTTTGCGGTCCTCGCGGGCTCACGCCCACACGCTCCAGGACAATGTCCCATAAGTAAGTTGAGCAGAGTTTCTCCCGGTTATCCCGGCATCTGTACACAATCGGAATTTGTGGCTTTCTTGAGCACACGATCAGTGGGCTGGCTCCAGGAGGATCTTTTGCACACGCCAGTTTAAGAGTTCGGCGACATACAGTTCATTCTCCGAAGGGCAAGCCATCTCGTGAATCCATCCGAACTGGCCTAACTGTTTTCCTGTCTTGCCGAACGTGCCAAGCACCTTCCCATCGAGGCTGAGCTTGTAGATTCGGCCCGGAAACGCATCGGAGCTAAACAGCACTTGATGCGGCGGCGGGGTAATACAAATGGCCCAAGGAGAACCTGGCGTTCTCGATCCGGATGGATGATCTGTTTTATTGCCAATCGCGGGCCGTGCATCTGGGGGGACGGGGACATCGATAACGATCTGGCGGAGGAATTTACCGTCGCGGTCAAATACCTGAATTCGATGATTGCCGCGGTCCGCGACATAAACATTGTCCTGCGCGTCAACCGCAATGCTGTGCGGAGTGTCGAATTGACCAGGCTTGTTCCCTGGTTCACCCCAGGACTTCAGCCAGTTGCCATCTTTATCGACTTTGGCAATTCTCGAATTGACGTAACCGTCGCTGATGTAAGTATTGCCGTCGGAGTCCCAAGCCACATCCGTCACCTGTCTGAATAGTCCATCTTCGGGCGGCAAAGGAGGTTGGACTTCTTTTAGCGGCCCAGTTCCATCGTCCGACGCTTCCTGCTTGCGCCCGAAAACCATGGAGACTTGTCCCGCGGGAGTGAATTTGACGATGACATCCGAACCCTTGTCGGTGACCCAGATGTTGTCCTGCGGATCAATCTTGATCGTGTGTGCATAGGACCATGCATAGAGGTTGTGGCCAATCTCGCGCAGAAATTTCCCGTCCGAGCCGAATTCCAGCAACTGCGCCGCGGCTGCACCATACGCGGGACCGGTTGTATTGCCGCGAGAAAACACGAAGACATGACCTTTCGAATTCACAGCGACGCCCGTAACTTCGCCAAAATAGAGGTCGGCTGGCAGGTGCAAGAAATCGGGGACCGAGCGATATTGAATTTCGGGCACGACGGATGTTTGAGCAGAGAGTGAACAGGCCGCCAGAAGAAGAACAAAACCGAACCATCTCATAGAGCCCTCCGGTATCACATCATTTCAACAACGATCGGGAAGCTTGGTATGCGTCACCGCGTGGTTTCTAGGTGCCCGCATCTCAAACTGAAAGAGCAAAAGCATACACAACACCCGATAATTGCGCATTCAATCGTCGGTTGGTCGGCTACGCAGAAGTAGTTGCGAAGCCTCAACTTCTTCCGCCTCGTCACGCAAGCCCCAAGCCGGCGGCCGGGAAACTTCCGATTCGGCTTTGTAACTATTGACATAGAGTACTTTGTAATGCAAAGTATGTCGCATGAAAAATGCTGATCCGTGGCAAGAATCGCTCAGGAAGCGCTGGATGCCGTTGGAGATGCTGCATGCGCCCAGGCTCCACGCGGACGCTGCCGCTGCGCCGGTTGAGCCACGTTACTGCCTAATGATCAATCCGTTTTATGCCAAGGATGCCAACGCCAGCTTCGGCAAGCATGTGCTTACGCCTTCCCTGGCGATGACCAGCTTTGCGGCGACTACTCCTTCGCACTGGCGCTTGCAGTATTGGGACGAGAATCTGCTGGCCGGACCCCCTCCGGGCTCGCCGATGCCAGAGGTGGTGGCCATCACGGTGCATCTCACCTTTGCGCGGCGGGCATTCGAGTTGGCCGAGTGGTATCGGGCGCGCGGGGCCAAGGTGGTGCTGGGTGGATTGCACGTGCTATCGTCTCCGGCAGAATGTGCGCCACATGCCGATGCGCTGGCGCTTGGGGATGGCGTGCAACTCTGGCCGCGCATCCTGCGGGACATTGAAGCGGGTCGGTTGCAACCTCGCTATGTCGCGACCTACGAGAATGACTATTGCGAGGACCCCGCGCCGCGGCGCTCCATTCTTCCGCGCCACGGCTTCCTTACGACCACCAGCCTGATTGCAACCCGCGGCTGTCACAATCGCTGCGGCTTCTGCTACCTGGCGACCGACGGACTGCGAATGCCGTACCGGATGCGCCGTCCGCAGCAGGTTGCCGACGAATTTGCAGCGAACGGCGAGCCTTACGCCGTGTTCATCGACAACAATCTTGGCTCGCGGCGCGACTACCTCAATGAGTTGTGCGTAGCGCTGCGGCCACTCAAGAAAATCTGGAGCGCAGCCGTCACGATCGATGTCACCGACGATCCGTCACTCATCCGCAACATGGCACTGGCGGGATGCACCGGTGTCTTTATTGGCTTCGAATCCCTCAGCGACGACAATCTTTCCGACGCGCATAAGAAAACGCCGAAGACCGCGGACTACGCTCGGCGCGTTCGGATGCTGCACGACGTTGGAATTCAGGTGAATGGATCGTTCGTGCTGGGATTTGATCACGATCGGAAAGACGTGTTTGCTCGCACGGCGGAGTGGGTCGAAGACAACCGGCTGGAGTGCGCGACCTTTCACATCCTTACGCCCTATCCGGCGACGCCTTTGTTTCGGCAGATGGAGGCGGTAGGGAGGATTCTGCATCGAGATTGGTCGCAGTACGATACGTCGCATGCGGTGTTTCAGCCACGGCACATGACGCCTGAGGAACTGGAACACGGATACGGGTGGATTTATCAGCGGCTGTTTTCTCATGCTTCGATCTGGCGAAGGAGGCCGGAAGATTGGCGGGCTGTGCCGCTGTATCTGGCGATGTCGTATCTGTATAAGCGGTCGAATCGCTTTTGGCATTTATTGATCAAACACAATTTGGTGCACGCGGTGTGGAGTCCGTTGGTGGAGTTGACGCGACTGCGACACGTGCAGTTTCGGAAGCAATTGGCCGACGGGTTGGAAACGGCTGCGTCGCACGGACAGGTAGTGTCGGCTGGGGTTTGAGTGACAGCCGTCACGAACTCTCGGGCGTGACAGCCTCGCTCGCCTTGCGAGGGCGAGACGCCCTCGCGACTGCCGGCAGGATGCCGGCGCTACAAAAAATCTCGCGGCTACAGATTTGCTCTCCGCCCTTGTGACATTTCGTTCCAATTATTGCGGAGGTGTGGTGTTGTTTGGATTCGCGGCACGGCCTCCGGCTTTGTCTGCCGGATACTCGGGTGCGCGGTACTGCGTGGGCTTGTCGACGGACTTGTAGGCGGTGTTCTCCGTTCCGTTTTCGCCGGCGTTCACAGGCTTCATGGCGACTACCTGGTAGGTGCGCCGCTTTTTATCTCCGTCGGGAATCTTCAGGTACATGTAGTTCTTCTTGATCTTGAATTCGCCTTCCTGGCCCACGGGCAGGATCACGGGGTGTTTCTTGTCGGTCGGACGAATGTGGTACTCCATGTCGTCGGTGCGCAGCAGATATTGCGGGCACAGCTTTTCTTCCGAGTTCACCGCCTCGATGCCCGCCGAGGCGAAGATGCTGCCTACACCGGTAAAGCCTCTTTGTTTCGCGCCGCAGGGGACGGCTTCCATTCTTTCGAGCATGCCTCGTTCGGCGGCGCCCTTTTTCTTCTTGTGCTTGTCGGCGGCTCCGGAAGGAATGGCCGCTGCGAGAATTAGCGCGGGTATAAGAATCTTGCTGATCTTCATGACGCCTCCGTTAACGATCCAAGGATGCTGACAACGCAGAAACAGGAGGGCCGGTCACCCGACCCTCCTCGTACCCGCGCAAAGTGCATTACTGTTTTTGCGCGGGTCTTTCCACGGTTGGAGCCTTCGGCATCGGTTTGCCGGCCTGCGGCACCGATTGCAGGAAGGCTTGCGGATTCTGTTTCAGCTCGGCCTGCGCTGCGGGATGGGCCTTGAGATACTCCTGCAGTTCTGGATGGCTTTCCATGAACTCCTTGTTGTTGAGGAGAGATGGATCCTTTGAGATCTGCTGCGCGATGTTCGTGTGGCCACCGAGGAATTGTCCGAAGCTGGCTGCCTCGCGGTGTTCCGGGTCGCGATCGAAGCCACCGTTGTTTCGGCCATAGTCTTCCTGGCGGTCGTAACGCTGTTCCTGGCGCATGAAGGCATTCGGATTCTCGCTGATTTCCTGGCGGATGCCCGGGTGCTGCTGCAGGTAAGCCTGCAATTCCGGATGCTTGGCGACGAACTCCTTGTTGTTCACGAGCGAGGGATCTTTGCGGAGTTGCTCGGCCGTCTCGGGATGACTGTCGAGGAACCGGTCCATATTGGCTACCGCGTAGCGGTCATTGGCGCGGTCGCGGTCCCGGAAGTCTTCCTGCCGGTCGAAGCCTCGTTCCTGCTGCATGAACATGTTCGGATTCTGCCGCCACTGCTGTGCGACTCCGGCGTGCGCGTCGAGATACTCCTTCAGCGCGGGATGCTTCTCGACGAATTCCTTGTTGTTCACGAGCGCGGGATCTTTGCGCACCTGCTCGGAGATCTCGGGATGGCTGTCGAGAAACTGATCGAGGCTCGCCAGTTCACGGGTATCGCCTCGCTGTTCGAAGCGCTGTTCCCGGTGCATGAAGGCGCTGGGATTCTCACGGATTTCTTCGCCCACTCCGGGATGAGCCTGCATGTATTCCTGCAAGGCCGGATGGCTTTTCACAAATTCCTGGTTGCGTACCAGCGAAGGATCCTTGCGCACTTGTTCCGCGATCTCGGCGTGCGCGTCCAGAAACATGTCGAAGCTCGCCACGTCGCGGATCGTCGTGTCGTTGTCCCGAGTCGATTGTGCGCTGGCAGGGCTGCCTATCCAGAACAGAGCCGCCAGGCTCAACAGCGCGACCAAATGCTTGTGATGCGGACATCTCGTTCGTCTCATGATGTGCAGGTTCCTCCTGAATGGGAATATGCCTACTGAAGGTGCACGACCCGTGCCAACTAAGAGAGCCATCGTCGGCAGGCCGACGCTTCAAGCAGTTAGGCACTCCTACAGGATCGTGCTCACGGGAAAATCGACATGGCGAAGGGAAATTCGTCGTACCGGATCGACTGGAAGAAAATCTTTCCTCTTCACATCACACGACTTGCACACTCGATGCGTCGGGCAGGCGAGGCGGGAGTTGGACAGATGGCAGGCGGGCGGGAACGCTCGCTGGTCATGATCAAGGACGCGTCGCGTGCCTCCCTAGATCACACGAGGCAGTTTGCTCTTCATCTCCACGAGCACGGTCTCCGGAACAAGCGGAAGGCTAGCGCGGCCACTAGTTTCTCGAACGGGTCTCGAGTCTCGAAAAAATTCTCAAGAAGGGCTTGACAGCCTATACTATGCGTAATACAGTATGCGCCGTACACTATATGGCGAATGGTAAACAATCCGGCCCAGAACCCTTTGAAAACCTGAAGTTAGAGCTTCGGCGCGGCTGCCTGGTCGTGGCCGTCCTCGGTCAACTGCGGAAGGAGCAATACGGATACACCTTGCGCAAGGCGCTGGCGGACGATGGGCTGGAGATCGACGAAAGCACGCTCTACCCCTTGTTGCGGCGACTGGAATCGCAAGGCCTGCTGATCAGCCAGTGGCGCGAACAGGACAAGCGCAACAAGCGCTTCTACCGGTTGTCGCAGGTGGGCGAAGGGATTCTGACCCAATTGCTCGAGGAGTGGCAACGCATCAACGCATCGCTCGAAAAAATTCTTCAAGAGGCATAGTTATGACGAACACATCCCGCCGCAATCCCATGGAACTCATGGACCGCTACCTGCAGGCCGTGCGCTTCTGGTTGCCCAAGTCGCAGCACGATCTTGCCCTTGAACTGGCTGAAGATTTGCATTCGCAAGTCGAAGCGAAAGCAGCGGAACTCGGCCGGCCGCTCGACGAGGGCGAGGTGTCGGCGATTCTGAAAGAGTGCGGAAGGCCGGTTGTCGTGGCGGGGCGGTTGCGGCCACAGGACTATCTGATCGGTCCGATGATCTTTCCGGCGTACCGCTTCATTTTGAAGATGACGTTGCTCTGGATGATGCTGCCGATCTTCGTGTTCGTGGTGGGGCCGGTGCACTTTGCAACAACCGGGAGCCTGGGCGCAGCTATCGGGAGCACGATCGGCGCGATGTGGACCGGAGGCTTCCTTGCAGCCGGCATCATCACGATGGTGTTCGTGGTGATTGAGCGCACGCAGAGTAAGTTAAGGGTCGCGGACAAGTGGGATCCGCGTTCGTTGCCGCCGCTGGAGAAACCTGAGCGCAAAGCGTCGGGTGGGAAAACGGCGTGCGAGCTGATTTTCAATCTGATGGCGTTGGCGTGGCTGTTGCTGGTGCCTTACAAACCCTTCTTGATCCTTGGTCCGGCCGCGAGCTTTCTGAACGCGGGGCCCATGTGGCATACGTTTTATGCTCCCGTATTGCTGCTTACCGTCGCGTCCATCTTGCGGCTGATCGTGATCCTGGTGCGGCCGGATTGGGTGCGCTTTCCGGTGTGGAGCAAGCTGCTGCAGACCGTGCTCAGCCTGGTGGTTGTGAATTACATGATCAATGCTGCCGGACAGACGGCTGGTGCGGCGTGGCATCCATTCGTGCTGGCTGCGCAAGGCGGCGAGCAAGCTGTGAAGATCGCCGCCGTGGTGAATGTGTCGATCCTGGTGAGCCTGGTTTGCACCTGGATCGGGCTGTTTATTGCCGCGGTTGTTCAGACTTGGCAGGCGGTGCGGAGCTTTACTCGCAAGGAGAGCTTCACGCCGGGCTCGGCTTCGCTGCATGTGTTTTAGGATCGATCGTCCATTGGGCGAAAGGCCGCGGGCGGGGGCGCCCGCGCTACATCTTGCGGAACTTCGCTCCGGGTGCGGACAGGGGCGGCCGCTCCACACGTTATAAAATACAAAGCTCATGACTCCGACTGATTCTTTGCCTGAGGGCGCCGCGCCTGCGCCTGAACCGCGGCCGTCCAACTTCATCCGCGACATTATTCTTGAGGACCTCAAGACCAATAAATACCAGGGACGCGTGCAGACCCGCTTCCCTCCCGAGCCGAACGGCTACCTGCACATCGGGCACGCGAAGGCCATCTGCCTCGACTTCGGGCTGGCGGACGAGTTCCACGGCCACACCAATCTTCGCTTCGACGACACGAACCCCGAGAAGGAAGAGACCGAGTACGTCGACTCGATCATGGAGGACGTGAAGTGGCTGGGATTTCAGTGGGACGGCCTCTTCTACGCGTCCGACTATTTCGACCAGATCCACGAGTGGGCGATCAAGCTGATTAAAGACGGCAAGGCGTACGTCGACGACCTCACCGCCGATGAAATCCGGAAGTATCGCGGGACGCTGACCGAACCGGGGAAGAACAGTCCGTATCGCCACCGCAGCGTCGAGGAGAATCTCGCGCTGTTTGAGCGCATGAAGGCCGGCGAGTTTCCCGACGGCTCGCGCGTACTGCGGGCGAAGATCGACATGTCGTCACCGAACGTGAACATGCGCGATCCCGTGATGTACCGCATTCTGCATGCCGAGCATCATCGCACCGGAAACAAGTGGTGCATCTACCCGATGTACGACTTCGCGCACGGGCAGTCGGACTCGATCGAGAAGATCACCTACTCGATGTGCTCGCTGGAGTTCGCGGATCACCAGCCGCTTTATAACTGGTTCATCCAGCAGCTGGAGATTTTCCCTTCACGACAGATTGAATTCGACCGGCTGAGCCTGACTTACACCATCATGAGCAAGCGCAAGCTGCGCCGGCTGGTGGAAGAAGGCCATGTAAAGAGCTGGGACGATCCGCGCATGCCCACGCTGAGCGGCATGCGGCGGCGCGGCTACACACCGGAAGCGATCCGCAAGTTCGTGAGCGCGGCGGGCGTCTCAAGGACTAATGGCGTGGTTGAGCTCGCGATGCTGGAGCACTTCGTGCGCGAGGACCTGAACAAGCGTTCGCCGCGAGTGATGGCGGTGCTGCGGCCTCTGAAGGTGGTCATCGACAACTATCCCGAGGGGCAGGTCGAGGAGATGGACGCGGTCAACAATCCGGAAGATGCGAGCGCGGGAACGAGGAAGGTCCCGTTCTCGAAAGTTCTCTACATCGAGCAGGACGATTTCCGGGAGATTCCGCCGAAGGGGTACTACCGGCTGTCGCCGGGACGCGAAGTTCGTCTGCGCTATGGCTACCTGGTGACCTGCACAAGCGTTGTGAAGAATGACGGGGGCGAAGTGGTCGAGGTGCACTGCACATACGATCCCGCAACCCGCGGCGGCAACACGCCCGATGGACGCAAGGTGAAGTCGACCATCCACTGGGTGTCGGCGGAGCACGCCGTGGACGCTGAGGTTCGCGTGTATGAAACGCTGTTTAACCGCGAGGATCCCAACGTGGTTCCGGAAGGCCAGGATTTT
>Ga0207665_10000217_pt1 | contig 38774 bp, 35 predicted proteins | sample LARL112metaG_FD_184351 | JGI IMG/M metagenome (GOLD analysis project Ga0207665, IMG submission 184351) | Corn, switchgrass and miscanthus rhizosphere microbial communities from Kellogg Biological Station, Michigan, USA - LAR L11-2 metaG... | ecosystem: Host-associated > Plants > Roots >... | reverse complement strand
TGGAAACGGTGGAATCCCGCTAAGTAATTGAGGGAGTTGGTTGCGGGGGGTGGATTTGAACCACCGACCTTTGGGTTATGAGCCCAACGAGCTACCAGACTGCTCCACCCCGCGCATTGATGATAACAACCACCTCACATCGCGTCAAACCTCAACCTCACCTTAAAAGTCCGTCAAGTTCCATTTCCGGCCTTGCCGAATGAACGTAGCGCTCGCCACCCGCTGCCTCCTACTCCACCCTCCTTGGTGCTCGATCGATCTCACCGGCCATAGCACCGCCAATCTGCGCTACGTTTACCGTGACCTAACCTTCCGTCCTCGCCCCGCAACTCAACCCGCAACATCTCCCCTACGTTTCGCGTTGCGCACCGTGTTGTAAAGTCGTTACAGTCTAGTCATGGGCTTGCGTCGGCATCACGATCCGGCCCACCCGCGGTTATGAGCGCACAACGGTCACTCGTTCGCCTCGCCTGGGAACACCTACAACCAGTCATTTTCGCGACACATCCCGCCACCGCGACCTTCCGAGCGCCAGGAGCGCACTTTTCGGGATGAGCATCGCCACTCTTAACGACATCTTTTTCGCCATTGTCGACCGCGCACACGAGCGCGTCATGATGCACCGTCAGGCTATCCAGTGGGTGCCGATCTCCTCGCCAGAGCTTTACCGCAATGTCGCTGGAGTCGCGCATGCGCTCGAGCGGTGGGGCATCGGCAAAGGCGACCGCGTTGCCATCCTCAGTGAGAACCGGCCCGAGTGGGCCATCTCGGATTTCGCCTGCCAGTTGCTGGGCATCGTTTCTGTACCGATTTACTCTACCCTCACAGCCGAGCAATCGGCCTTCATCCTGAAAGACGCAGAGTGCCGCGCGATCTTCGTTTCGTCAGAGCAGCAACTGCGCAAAGTCCAGTCGACTCGCACCCAAACGCTGGTCGAAAAAATCGTCGTCATGGACTCGGTGGAGACGAATCAGGCCTTCCACATGGCCCAACTCATGCAAGAGAGCCCCGCCCAGCGCGATCCCCGACTCGACGCGCGCGCACGAGCGATTGTTCCCGACGACCTCGCGACCTTGATCTACACCTCCGGCACAACCGGCGTTTCCAAGGGTGTAATGCTCACGCATGGCAATCTCGCTTCGAATATTGCGTACTCGCTGCGCGGATTCGAGTTCGTCGGAGAGCACGTGAGCGTCTCCTTTCTCCCACTGTCCCACATCACGGCGCGCCACGTTGACTTCGCCATGCTCTACAACGGCGTCACTCTGGCCTACTGTCCTTTCGTTGATCAACTGCCCCAGACGCTCCTTGAAGTCAAGCCCACCATGTTCGTGTCGGTGCCCCGCGTTTACGAAAAAATCCATACGCAAGCCGACATCAAGGCGAAAACCTTTCCGAAGAATCTCATCTTCCGCTGGGCGCTCGCCGTGGGCCGCGCGCACGCCGTAGAGACTTTGAAGGGTGAGACTCCCAACTCTCGTGCCTGGCGGCTGGCCGACAAACTCGTCTACTCGAAGGTGCGCGCAGGCATGGGTGGACGCGGGCAAGTCTTCATTTCCGGCGGCGCTCCCCTCGGCCGCGAATTGGCGGAATGGTTTTCATGGATCGGCATCCGCATCCATGAAGGCTACGGCCTCACTGAGACCTCACCGGTCATCGCCGTCAACACACCTCGCGCGCACAAACTTGGCACCGTCGGCAAGCCTTTGGGCAACCTCGAAGTCAAGATCGCCGACGATGGCGAGATACTCGTGCGCGGCCCCTCGGTCTTCAAGGGCTACTGGAAGCGGCCCGACGAAACTACGAACGCTTTTGTCGACGGCTGGTTCAAGACCGGCGACATCGGCAACCTCGATGCCGACGGCTTCCTTTCCGTTACCGATCGCAAGAAGGATCTCATCAAGACGTCCGGCGGGAAGTTCATCGCGCCTCAACCCATCGAAAATTCTCTAAAACACAATGCGCTCATCGCCGAAGCGATCATCGTCGGCGACAAACGTAAATTTCCCGCGGTCGTGATCTCTCCTTATTTCTCGTTGCTTGAAGATTGGGCGCGCAACAATGAGATCACCTTCCAGTCGCGCGCTGAGCTCGTGACAAACTCCAGGGTGCAGGCCCTCTATGAAGGCATAGTTGAGGACGTGAATCGCAACCTCGCTCGCTTCGAAAAGCTGAAGAGAGTCATCCTGGTCCCCGATGAATTCACACCCGCTGACGGCACACTCACGCACACCATGAAAGTCCGCCGCCGCGCCGTTGAAGATCGCTACCGCAACCTCATCGAAGACGTCTACGCGCACGCCGAGGCTGCTCCGGTAGTCGGTCACATCAGCGGGTGACCCTTTCCCCACGCCTGCCCGCCCGTTTCATTACAATAAGGATATGTCGGATGCACTGCTGATTGCCGGACGCCCCTTCCAGTCCCGCCTGATCGTAGGCACGGGCAAGTACAGGTCTTTTCAGGAAACCGCGCGCGCACTTGAAGCCAGCGGCGCCGATATGGTCACGGTCGCCGTTCGCCGCGTGAACCTCGACCGAAGCAAGGAATCGCTGCTCGATTACATCGACCCGAAGAAATACTTCCTCCTCCCCAACACCGCGGGCTGCTACACAGGCGACGAAGCCATTCGCGCCGCGCGTCTGGCTCGCGAAGTCGGGCTCTCCGACTGGGTGAAGCTCGAAGTCATCGGCGACCAGGCAACTCTTTACCCAGATGTGCAGGCCACACTCGAGGCCACACGCGTTCTCGCGAAAGAAGGATTCACAGTACTTCCCTATACGTCCGACGACATCGTTTTCGCCAAGCGCCTTCTCGATGCGGGCGCAGCCGCCGTCATGCCGCTCGGCGCTCCCATAGGCAGCGGCCTCGGCATTCAGAACCAGGCCAACATTCGGATTCTTCGGGAAGTCATCACCAGCGTGCCGCTCATCGTTGACGCGGGCGTGGGCACGGCCTCCGATGCCGCGATTGCCATGGAGTTAGGCGCAGACGCCGTCCTCATGAACACAGGCATCGCCGGAGCACAGGATCCAGTTTTGATGGCAGAAGCAATGAAGAACGCAGTGCTGGCGGGACGCCAAGCCTACCGCGCCGGACGCATGCCGAAGAAACTCTACGCCACAGCCAGTTCCCCGCTAGAAGGCGTCGTGCGGTAAAAGTCTTTGCGCTGATGGAGCGTCGGGCGTCCTCGCCCGCGGGACTTGCCTTCGCCAACACCACATCCCCAAAAACAAAAAGAGCGGCCGCGAAGCCGCTCTCTTCTCTTCCGTAAATTTCTACTTCACAGCATCTTTACGCCGGTCACGTGAATGGTGTCCCCAGTCACATGGCCGCTGACCGCGACGTGATGGCCCTCATGACCCTTCAGCGCGTCGGGATTTTCCACGTTCAGAACCTTCTGGTCGCCGTCGGTAACCACTACCACCTTGGCGCCCTCTTCCAGGCACTTCTTCGTGCAGGCGGCCGCTCCAGCATTGGCTCCCTTGGCTCCGCACTTGGAATCGCTGATCCAGCCATTTACGGTGTCAGCCTTATCATCGGCCGCAAACGTAAATGATGCTATCGACAGAACCATGCAAAACAGCAGACAAACCGAGAATACTTTGCGCATCGAACTGAATCCTCCTGATGGAATTGTTAGTTGTGTGACGCTGTCGCCTCTACAAACCCGAGCCTAATTTGCAGCCAGAGACCGCATCCCTTCGCGGCGCAATTCAATTCCTGGGATCTTTAGACGTGGCGTGCGAAGAATGCTATCACACCCTAGCCCGTAAGATGTCGTCAGAAGGGCACGCAGACATTCACTTGCGGGCGGCGTTATTGGCAGGCCGCTCCAGAGCGGGCGGCACATACACCACCTCGCCCGGCCGCGCGTAGTGCAATTGCTCGCGCGCTTCCTTCTCGATGGCCTTGGGATCGTTCTGCAGCGACCGGATCTGCTGCATATAAAGGTCGTTCTCTTTCTGCAACTTATCGATGTCCGCCTGCAGTCTCTGCCGCTCCGCGCGCTTCGACCGGTAGATCACCATCCCGTTCGCGCCAAACATAACGTGCAGAAACAGCCAGGCCGCCAACAGAGCGACTCCGGCCGTCGCCAGACGCCGCCGCTCGGCGTGCAGCACGCTCCAGATGGGCCGCGACCTCTGCACCCAACGCTCCGCCAGCGCCTCCGCCTGTGGAACCCTGTCCACCATGGCGCGCAGACTGTCTTCGGGCTTTAGAAATTGCGGGACTTTGGAAAACTTGCCTACTCGAAAATCCATTGCTTGGCCGCTGTGCTCAGCCTGGCGAGTTCATCCGCATTCGCGGCTTCGGAATAGACTCGCACGACGGGCTCGGTTCCTGACAGGCGATAGCAAATCCAGGAACCATCCTGAAACACCAGCTTCAAGCCGTCTTTGCGAACCACCTCTCCGACCTTGCGGCCGAAGAATTCCTGGGGCTCAGACCGTAGCTTTTCAGTGAACTTCTCTTTCACTTCCTGCGTCAAGCGGAAGTTCTCCCGTTGTGGATAAAAGGAACCAACTTTGACAAATAGCTCCCGTAATTGTGCACCCAGAGACTTGCCCCGTCGCGCCACCATCTCGCAGCACATCAAGCCGGCCAGCACGCCATCTTTCTCAGGCACATGGTGCCGGATTGACAACCCCGCGCTCTCTTCGCCGCCAATGCAGATCTTGTCTGCCTTGATCAACTCTCCGATGTACTTGAACCCCACCGGCGTCTCGTGCAATTCGACCTTGTGATGCTTCGCGAGCGCATTGATCAGGTTCGTCGTCGCCACCGACTTCCCGACTCCATTGACCCATCCCCGGCTCTCCACCAGGTAGTCGAACAGCAGGGCAATGATGTAGTTCGGCTGGAAGAACGTGCCATCTTGATCCACGATGCCGAAGCGGTCCGCGTCGCCATCAGTAGCAATCCCAATGTGCGCCTTGGTCTCGCGCATTCTCTTGCGGCAGTCTTCCAGCAGGTGATCGTCCGGCTCGGGCGCATGTCCGCCGAACAGCACGTCCCGATAGTCGTGGACCGACTCCACGGCAACGCCGCCTTCCCTGAGCAGTTCATCGCTGTACCCGCGCGCCGCCCCCCAGAAAGGATCGAAGATCACCCGCAGGCCAGCCTTCCGAATGACATTCAGGTCCACGATTTCGCGCAGGCGCGACAAATACATCCGCTTCGGATCAAGTGCCTGCGATCCCGTTCCCTTCGCATCGGAGCCATTCCCGCCCGCCGCATCCGAAGTCACGATCTCCGCCTCAATTTTCTTCGTCACTTCCGGAAGCGCCGGAGCCCCATCGGGGGTGGAGAACTTGATCCCGTTGTATTCCGGCGGATTGTGCGACGCAGTGAAGTTTATCGCGCCATCCGCCTTGGCCTGCGTCACTGCATACGAAACGGCCGGCGTCGGCGCGGCTTCGGCAATCACCAGCGGCGTCACCCCGTGTGCCGACAGAATTTCCGCCGCCATGGCGCACAAAGTCTCTCCCATGAACCGCGGGTCGCGTCCCACGATGACCTTGGCGCCTTTCGGCTTCTGCGAAACCACGTAGCGCGCAATCCCATTCACCGCCCGCCGCACGCTGGCAAACGTGAATTCATCCGCCACTACCGCGCGCCAGCCCGACGTCCCGAACTTGATCTGGGTTGTCATGATTCCAATCCTGTGTACTGAGTTGCCGTCCTCATTCTCATGCATAGCCTCGAGGGTGCCCCGTCCAAGCGCTGCTTGGGCGGGGACTTTCCTGGGAGGTGACTTTCCAGCCCACTGTGCAAGCTTCCCGGCGCAGCCGCAACTTGCATATTATGAACCTGCAACCGCACCCGCTGTGATGATTTGACCACCAGCACGTGATGCTCTACAGCGGGACCGTGCCTTCGCGCCGGAATTGCCCCGAGATTCTATATGACCAACAAACGCCTCGTCCTCACCACCACCGCGTCACTCGAAGAAGCCAAGAAAGTCGCCCACGGTTTAGTGGAAACTCGCCTGGCAGCCTGCGTGAACATCATCTCGAAGATCGAATCCGTCTACCGCTGGGAAGGCAAGATCGAAGAAGCGCAAGAGTATCTCTTACTGATCAAGACCACAGCCGAAGCATTTGCCGCTGTCCGCAACGCGATCCAGCAACTCCATTCCTACGAAGTCCCGGAGTGCATCGCGCTTCCAATAGATGAAGGCAGCGAGGCTTACTTAGAGTGGATCGACGAGTGCGTGGGCTAAACCCTACGCCAGTTATCCCGCTTCATTGTTGCGATCGCAGAGCGGTGCTATGGTCACGGGCATGGAAAGCAGCGGCAAGCACAAACGCCGAAACTTGATTTGGGCTCTCGCTTCGTTAGGGTTCGTCGTAGCCGCAGTGGGTTGGGCCTACGCGAATCTGACAGATTCCTCGCCCCCGACCTTTCACTTCCTTGTGTGGGCAGGGTTCATCTTCGTATGTCCCCCGTCCTTGCTATCTGTGCCTCTCATTGATGTTGAACCAGGGACCCGCGACTTCGCTCTGATGTGGCTAGTGATCGGCTGCGTAAACGCGACCCTGTACGCAATGATCGGATGGGTGGCTGAAAAGTTCATCTGGAAAGCAGAAAAACAGACTGCCCATCGCCAATGAGCGTAAGTGGAGATGCTTCGTCAATAATCCCCTCAGCGGATTCTTGTCTCGATTTTTGGCGGACTAGAATCCACCACGAAGCTGCGACCGACTGATGGGTTGTGGCATGCCTTCTTGTCGAACTCGTGCGTGACACGCACAGGAATCAGGCGGAGTACCTCATTCTTGTGCACACGAAGGCAATATATTCCGGGCTTCACGTCTGCAAACTCGAACGCGCCATACCTGCCCGACTGGGTAGTCGCTGTGGGTTTTGCCTCGCAGCATTCCTCTGCAAGCGATGTCGCTGGATAGAGGGTCACCGTCGCGTTTTCTAGATACGCCGTGTAGAGGCGCAATTCAGACTTCCCATCCACGATGATCTGTTTCTTCTTTGGGGCCACGAGTTCCAGTTGTCCACACAATTGGGCGGTAGCCTGCCACTGGATTTTGCACATCGGACTTTCGGTTCGGCACGGCCTGCGGAAAAAACGCACCCACAAAGAGAGCAACCATCACCAGCCGACTGAATCCCATACTGTTTAGACACCGCGAATCGAATGGAAGTATTCCAAGAGCCGCATCTCGAAAACAGACGTTTATAGTCCAATCCCCGAGCACGGTTCACTTCGTTGCTTCCGCCCACTCCTTCTCTCCGCGCTCCATCATCGCCGAACGATCCTCCGGCAAAATCCATCGCTGACTGACTAACTCATCCAATGCCTTGATAAATCGAGCCATGTAATCCTCGCGGCCCTTATACCGCTCCGCCACAGACTTCCGCAGATCGCCCGATTTCTTCCGCTCTTCGGCCGTCCGCGCAAACGCCACGTACGACCCGACGAACGCACATCGCTGGTCAGGCGCGCCAATCGAAGGGTCGCGCAAACTCCACCCCGTGTAGGTCGCAAGTGGAACGGTGAGCTCCGGCAAGCGCACACCATCGAGTTCATTGCCATCTTCATTCACCTGCGGCACCAGCACGGGGAACGCTGCACCCACTTTCGGTGGTTGCGTCTCGAGAATGCCCTGCGCGAACTTCGGCCCGTAGTCCAGACGGTAAGCAGCGTTCGCTTCGCGCGGCCGTGTCGCTCCCGGTATCGCGGGAAACGCCAACTCATCCAATGGCACCAGGGTCGCATCCGAGATCTTCGGATAGCTGCTCGCCGGCGGCGCCGTACCATTACGGACCCACGTATCCATATTTGTAATCATTGACCGCCAAAAGTAGCTGACCGGTAATGGCGACTGCGGAAGCTGGCCCATCGTGTCGGCTTCGCCCTTCGCAGGAGGAAACGGCCCCGAATAATGCTGCAGCCCCGTGAGGTGATAAATGCGGACATTCTCCGACACATCCGCGTCGCGCTTCCCATCAGCGCTCACGTGGATCAGCGCCGACACGCGTCCCCAATACTCATACGATGTGTTGGAAAAGAAAATCCTCGGCACGGCTTTGTCTTTCGCGGCACGATCCAGCAATCCGCCAGCCTCTCCAGTGACCGGATCCGTCTCCGGCTGATCTGTGAACGGAAAGATATCGGTCGGAAAGAAAATCGACGACGTCGGCTGCGCATCGCGCGAGGGCTGTGCAAAACGATAGTTGAAGCTTCCCCGCCCCGCGCCCGCCACATGCGCCAGCACGCCGTCGAGCGCCATCCGGCCATCCTCGGCGGCATTGAACCCCTGATACAGGAAGTCGCGCAGAAACCTTCCATTCTGCGAAATCCCCTCGCCATATACGCGCTTGGCCGGAGTTACAGCGTTGGTCGCATGCTTGGCATACGCGGCAAAGTCACGCACAGCCGCGAACCCGCAACCGGCGATCACCGGATCCGCCACCACGTGTACGTACTCGTAGATCTTCCCCGGCTGAAATCCGCCTTTGAGATGAATATACCGATTGCTGGGAACCAGCTTGCCGTCGAGCACATGCGCAAAGTCCCAGTCGCTGCGCGGAATCGTCGTGCGCAGCCCTTCCCGCGTATCCCGCACCGTCAACGTATTGCGCGGATCCTGCGGCGCCGATACCGGATACTCAACTCCACCAATGCGGCCGACGAAGTAGTGCCCTAGAGGAATCTCGTCCATTGCCTTCGGCAGCATGAAATCGCCACGCAGCAGGCCCGTAATCGTTTTTCCATTCTCCTTCGCAATCGGCGCGTAGAGCTTGAGTGGATCGGCCCCGTCCGCATCCCACTGCCACCCCAAGCTCACCACCGTAAAGCCCTTCCGCAGAAACCACGCGTCGCCCGCATCCTTGGCCAGATCCTCATCACCGCCATCCACCAAAGAAAGGATGCGCGAGTGCCCGCGGTTCGGAACCTCCAGCAGCATCGAACCGTTTCCCTTGTGCGCATCCTTCGGACGCACGGCGACAAAGTCGGCAGAAAATTCCACCTCGCCGTTCTTCAGATTCTCAGCATTTTCGAGATCAATAATGCGTTGATTATGCGGATTCGCAACAGGAACGGAAAAATACACGCGCCCAACAACGCGCTCGTAAGCCCCAGCATCGCCGAAGGTCTTCCCTCCCAGCACATCGTGCCGGGAAGAAATCTCGACACGCGTGACGCGGGCATACAATGACCAGTTGATCAGCAGGAATGCAAGAAGGAAACAAGTCTGAAAAATTCGACGCAACATGCCGGGGAGAGTATCACGGCAACCAAGTTTTCTTTGTGTCCCGGGCTTCAGTTAATTCGCGCTGCAGATTATCTCGACTGGTGTCACCAGTCCCCTCCCAAAGTCAGCAACGAAGTTTTGGATTCGCTGCGGCCATTCCCGGCCTCCGAGGAGATGCAGACCGAGAGGGGGTAGCTTTCCGCCGTTCGCAACCATCCGCGCCTGTAGCTTCTGGAAAAACTCGGCCGTAAAGTTGCGGCGATTGCGTACTCCTGCAACCTTGAAGCCGGCGCTCCGCAGGAACTCACGATATGTTTCTACGGTTTCAACGAAACTGGTATCTTTTGTCCGAGCCCACGGGAGCGGAAAAGTCAGAGGCCCCTCGCCTTCGCGCATAATATCGAAGATTCCAAATGTGCCTCCCGGCTTGAGCAGGCGGTGAACCTCCCGAAACAGACTTACCTTTTCCTCGACATTCATTGCGACATGAATCGTATAGGCGCCGTCAAACGTGCGGCTTTCCAATGGAATCGCGATTGCATTTGCCTGCTGAAATGACACGGAGCCACCCATGCCCGCCCGTTTGGAAAGCGAGGTCGCGACCTCCACGAATTCCCTCGTCAGGTCGATGCCCACCACATGCCAGCCAAGCGCCTGTGCAAAATAACGAGCCGGGCCACCCACGCCGCTCCCCACATCGAGCACGTAGGAGCCAGGACCAAGTCCCATTTGCGAGCCAAAGTCCACCGTGGCTTCACGCCCTCCCGCGTGGAACTCATCGAATGGTTCCAAGTCGGCTAACTCTAATTTGTCTGGATTCTTGCCTGCGGCTTTCAAGGCTTCCAGAATGGTCTCTTCCAGAGTGCCGTGCGAATAATACTGTGCAACCTGCTCTTCAACCGGATTGTTCATTGTCCTCCTCGATAAGCAACCCTGCCGAAATCAAAGACCAGCAGCACACCTATATCGCGCTCAACGCCTGATCGAGATCTTCAACTATATCTTCCACATCCTCAATCCCGACCGAAATCCGGACCAAGCCATCCGTAATCCCGATTGCCTTGCGCCCCTTCTCGCCGACAGCAGCATGCGTCATCGTCGCTGGATGCGAGATTAAAGTCTCCACTCCGCCCAGCGACTCACCGAGCGAACACACCCGCACCTTGCGCAGCATCTTGTTCGCATTTGAAAGCGATCCGGTCTCGAAAGAGATCATCGCGCCGAATCCCGACATCTGCTTCTTCGCCAGTTCGTGCTGCGGATGATCGTCCAGTCCGGGATAGAAAACTCTCTTTACCTTCTTACGCCCAGCCAGGAACGCAGCCACCGCACGGCCGCTCTCATCGTGAATGCGCATCCGTGCCGCCAGCGTCTTGACGCCCCGTAAAATCAGCCAGCACTCGAACGGCGACAAGATAGCCCCCGCTGCCTTCTGCAGAAACGCCAGCTTCTCCGCCTGCTCAGGACGCGTGCACACCACCACTCCGCCCAGCCCGTCGCTGTGTCCATTCAAAAATTTCGTCGTGGAGTGCACCACCATGTCCGCCCCCAACGCAATCGGCTGCTGGAAGTACGGCGACATGAAGGTATTGTCGACCACCAGGTCGACTTTCTTCTTCCGGCAGATCGCGCTCACGGCCCGGATGTCCGTCAACGCCATCAACGGATTGGTAGGTGTCTCGATGAACACCATCCGCGTATTCTTCTTGATCGCCCGCTCCACATTCTCGGCGACCGACGTATCGGCGTAGCTGAACTCCAGCCCGAAATCTGCCCACACCTGGTTGAACAACCGCGGCGTCCCGCCATAGAGATTGTGTCCGCACACCACGTGATCGCCCGCCTTCAGGGTAGTCACGATGGCATTGATCGCCGCCATCCCGCTGCCAAACACCTTGGCTGCCGTTCCACCCTCGAGCGCCGCAAGATTCTGCTCCAGCCGATCCCGAGTAGGGTTCGACACGCGCGCGTATTCATACCCCTTGTGCTTCCCAATCTCTTCCTGCACATAGGTAGAAGTCGCATAAATAGGAGGAGCAACCGCACCAGTAGCCGAGTCCGGCTCCTGCCCCACATGAATCGCCCGCGTGGCGAACCCTGCTTCTTTATTCTTCTTCATAAATTTGAATTGTCATCCTGAGCGAAGCGAAGGACCTATGCAGATCAATACCACGCCCCAGGCCGAGAATCGACCGCTGATGACTGACAGCTGACAGCTGATAGCTGCTTTTCTAAATTCCACCCTCAAAAATCTTCTTCGACAAATACCTCTCCGCAGAATCCGGCACAATCGTGACCACGCGCTTCCCCGAACCTAAGCGTCGAGCCAACGATAAAGCCGCGTACACTGCCGCCCCACCGCTCGACCCGGCCAGCACACCTTCCTTCGCCGCCAGTTCCTTCACCATTCCAAAAGCCTGATCGTCAGTCACCGCCACAATCTCGTCGCACACTGACTTATCAAAGTTCTTTGGAATGAAACTCGCCCCGATGCCTTCCACCTTGTGCGGACCCGGCTTCCCGCCGCCCATCACCGAGCCTTCGGTCTCTACCAGCACCGTCACCGCCCTCGGCAAGCGCTCTTTCACGAAACGCGCCACGCCCGTGAACGTGCCCGAAGTCCCCGATCCCAGCACCACTCCCTCGATGCGCCCATCCATCTGCTCAAAGATTTCCCGCGCGGTGGTTTCGTAGTGAAAGTCAGGATTGGCGGGATTTTCAAACTGCCCAGCCATGAAGGCTCCAGGCGTGGCTGCGACCAGTTCATTCGCGCGGGCGATTGCGCCCGCCATCCCCTCAGCCTCCGGAGTGCGAGCCACTTCGGCGCCGAGGGCCCGCATGATCATTACTTTTTCTTCCGAAAACTTCTCCGGCACAAATAGCGCCACCTTGTATCCGCGCTTCACGCCGATCAACGCCAGCCCGATGCCGGTGTTGCCGGCCGTGGCCTCCACAATCGTGCCGCCCGACCGCAGTTTCCCTTCCTTCTCAGCCCGCTGAATGATCCCGATGGCTGCGCGATCCTTCACGCTGCCACCCGGGTTCAGATACTCGAGCTTGGCAAAAACATCGGCCGATCCCGGGGGGACCAGCCGTGTGAACTTCAGCATGGGAGTTTCGCCGACCAACTGGGTGATGTCGTCGGCAACACGCAGGCGGGACATGGTTGTCGCGTTTCGCACTCTACAGACTATGGAAGTCGGTGTACCAGCGTCAATGTTACTTGGGCGCGCCCGCCTTTTTCGGAAGGTCGGCGTCGGTAGCTGCTCGATCCTGCCCTGCGTAGTATCCGCTCTTGGTGCGCACGGTCAACTTGCCGTAGCCCTTCGACTTGGCGTCCACACGAATGGTGCGATACCCGCCGGAACTCTTCGGATTCGTTGGCTTGTACCCCAGCGTGTACTGGTTGCGGATATCGTGCGCCACGTTCCGCGTGATCGAGTCCACTTCATCCAGACTCTTGGGGAAAAATGCGATGCCCCCGGTCTTCTCCGCGATGAACTGCAGCGCCTTGCGCGCCCGTCGCGCCTTCTCTTCGCCCAGCAAGCCGATCGCGTACACGGTCGGACCATTCTCTTCCTGCAACCGACGGATCGCCTGCTCCAGCGTCTCCTGGCTCTCGTTATCTTCACCGTCGGTCACCACCAGCAGGACCCTCTTCTCGAGCTTCGCATTTTTCTTCAGGTGCCCGGCCGACGCCACCACCGCGTCATAGAGCGCGGTCCCGCCGCGCGTATCCACCTTCTCGAGCGCTTCCTTCATTTTGCCAATGTCAGCCGTGAAGTCCTGATCGAGATAGTATTCATCGTTGAAGTTGACGATGAACACTTCATCCTGTGGATTGCTCGCTTTCACCAGGTTGATCGCGGCCTTGTTCACCTTGTCGCGCTTCTCGCGCATCGAGCCGGAATTGTCGATCACAATGCCCAGCGCAACGGGAATATCTTCATGCCGGAACGAGACGATGTTCTGCGGCTTGCCGTCCTCGAATACGCTAAAGGCAGGCTTGTCGAGATTCGTCACCATGCGCTGCTTGTCGTCGACCACCGTCGCGTGCAGCACCACCTCTTCCACCGATGTGTGAAATCGAAAGCCGCCCTGGTCCTCCTGCGCATTCGGTGCCGACTGATCTTGCTGAGCAGGAGGCGCAGCCGTTTCCGGCTTCGGTGGGTTCTGTTTTTCCTGATCGGACTTGGGCGGATCGGGTGGGGCGGGTTGTTGCTTTGCAGCCGCCGGCTGGGCAATTCCAGAGGGAAAAGCTTCGCCCGCAGGAGATGGACTCTGAGGCGTTGCCGTCGTAGCGAGGAAAATCAAGCACAGAGCGACCAGGAAAACCTGGCTACTCCGCAGGTGCATAGTATCCCGTCTTCGCATAAACCCGGAGAGGCGGCAACCCCTTTGGCGGAAGTAGTTTCACTTTTATCTTACGCCATTTGCCATCTTTTATCGGGTTGGTTGGACGGTAGCCGAGCACATATTGGTTGCGCAGTTCGATGCCAATTTTTGTCGCCACATCCGCAAGGTCATTCGGATTGTCGATCGTAAATGCGCGCCCGCCGGTTAGTTCCGTCACATCGGTCAGCAGCGCGGGACCCAGCTTCTCTTCTTCGGTTGGAAAATAATGGTCGTAAATGCCGATGGCGTAAATCAGCACATCGGCTTCCTTTACCACCGACTTGATTTCGCCTTCGGTGTAGCGGCTGTGATTGTCGCCGCCATCGGAAATAATCAGCATCGCCTTCTTCGGATATTTGGCGTGCTTCATCTTGTTGACGCCCAGATAAATCGCGTCCAGCAGCGCCGTGCGTCCCTTGGGCACGGTGTACACCAGCTTGCCCTGGATGTCTTCAATCGAACTGGTGAAGTCGCTGACCTCTTCCGGCTTATCCGCGAACGTGATCATGAAAAACTCATCCTGCGGATTTGCCGTTTTGAAAAATTCCACCACGGCTTCGCGGGCTCGCTCGATCTTCGAGCTCATGCTGCCGCTCATATCGAAGATCACGCCCAGCGAGACCGGCGCATCTTCACTCGAAAACGAACGGATCTCCTGCTGGCTCTTGCCTTCGAACACCGTAAAATTCTCTCGATCCAGGCCCGTCACCAATCGGTTCATCGGATCGGTAATCGTCACCGGCACTAGCACCAGTTCCGCCGACGCCTTCAGCGGTTTGGTATGCGGGCTGAACCCAGCTTCCAGTTCCTTGATGTTGGCCGTGTCGCTGGTCGGCTTGGGCTCGATCCGCGGCTTGATGTGGACGTCATCATCTGTGTTCTGGGCGCGTGCAACGGGAACTTGCAACCCGACCAGCATCGTCAACAGGGCAATCAGGCACACGTAGACAGGGAAACGCCTTGAGCACAGCATCGTTCTGATCCCAGTTTTGGAGTGGACCGAGTGGCGAGTTCGAACTTTGGTCTTGGAGGAAGACCAGCACCCACGATGGCGGGGCATACCCTACCTCAGTGAACGGATCGTATCACAGTTTTTCCGGCCAAGACTCCGAGAAATCACGTATTTTGTTAACAATTTGTCAGGAAGTTCACGTATCCGGTTCGCTGGTTTCCTTGCGCGGAGACGCCCGTCCCGCGCCGCATACCGCCGTCACTGCCGCGTTCGCCTCGAACTTGTTAAAATATCAGGCCTCCCATGGCTCACATTGTTGCCTTTCGCGCCCTGCGTTACGATCCCAACCGAGTAACTCCCTCCGATGTGGTTACCCAGCCCTACGACAAGATCACTCCCCAGGGACAGGACCGCTACTACTCCGCCAGCCCCTATAACCTGGTGCGTCTGATCCTGGGCAAGCGCGAGCCCGCCGATAACGACCAGAACAACGTCTACTCTCGTGCCGCCTCCTTCTTCGGCGACTGGAGACGGCAAGGCATCTTCCTCCAGGATACTCAACCGTCCATCTACGTCTACGCGCAGACGTTTACCGCGCCGGGAACCAAGTCGGAAGTAGAACGCCGTGGCTTCATCGCCCTCGGCCGCGTTGAGGATTACGCCTCAGGCGTCGTCTTCCGCCACGAGCAGACACTCGCCAAGCCGAAGGCCGACCGCCTCCAGTTGCTCGAAGCCACCCGCGCCCACTTCGGCCAGATTTTCATGCTGTACAACGACAACGGCGAGGTGGATGGCCTGCTCACTCAGGAGGGCCAGCCGACCACGGAGGTCACCGACGAGTACGGCGTCCGGCACCGTATGTGGCGCGTTTCCGATCCCGGCCTGGTCGAACTGGTCCGCGGCAAGATGCGCGACAAGAAGCTGATTATCGCCGACGGACACCACCGCTACGAGACCGCGCTGAACTATCGCAACGCTCGCCGCTCAGCCGAACCGCAAGCAGTCGGCGCCCCGCGTGAGCGCGCCGCCGCTACTCTGCTCCGTTCGCTCGAAACCGAGGAAGCACCCTATGACCTGGTCATGATGACGTTCGTCAATATGAACAGTCCCGGCCTCATAGTGTTGCCTACGCATCGCGTAGTCAGCGGACTGCCGTTGTTCTCGCCGTCGGAATTCGGCTCCGCCGTGCGGACCTACTTCAACGTCGAAGATGTCGATCCCTCGGTTGACGCAGTTCGCGCCACCGCCATCCTGCGCGAGGCCGGACATGTAGGCACCGCAATCCTCGCCGCAACCGCATCGCAAGTCTGGCTTCTGCACACGCCGAAAGCTCCGGCGTCGATGTTCCCCGGCTTCTCCATTCGTCAGCAGGCACTCGACGTCGTCCAGCTACATAGAGTCCTGTTAGAAGGCGTACTGAAACTTTCCGAAGAATCGATCCGCGATCAGCAGAATCTCGCCTACATTCGCGACGCCGGAGAAGCCTTAGCCGCCCCGCGCACAGGCGGCGCCAACATCTCGTTCCTGATGAACCCCTGCCGCATCTCCCAGGTCCGCGACATAGCCTTTGCCGGAGAAGTCCTCCCGCAAAAATCGACCGACTTCTACCCAAAGCTCCTGAGCGGTCTCACCATCTACGCGCTGGACTAATCTCGAGCACCCGAGAGCCCCGCTTGTCATCCTAATGAAGTGAAGGAAATGTGCACTAGCTCGCGACGCCAGCCGATTTTGTAGCGTCGGCGTGCCGCCGGCAGTCGTGAGGGCGTCTCGCCCTCACCAGTTGCACACCTCTCCTGCGGGGCGCAACTGGGAAGGGCCCGACTTCAGTCGGGCCATAACGAATCGAACGTGGCGGCTTCAGCCGCTGAGGGACGCTTCTCCAAATCCCTCCCGCGTCCCGTACGTTGTAAAATGTAGGATTATTCTCGACTCGATTTCCCAATCTATGTCTACCGAAGACAAAACCTTGACTCGCGACGAGCGCTACGACGCCCAGAGCGTCGAAAGCAAATGGTTCGATCGCTGGCAGCAGGATCCCGCCCTCTACTCCGCCGAGTCCGCATCCACCAAGCCCAAGTACTACGTGCTCGAGATGCTTCCCTACCCCTCGGGGGCGCTGCACATGGGTCACGTGCGCAACTACGCCATCGGCGATGCGCTCGCCCGCTACATGTGGATGAACGGCTACAACGTCCTTCACCCCATGGGATGGGATTCATTCGGCTTGCCTGCCGAGAACGCGGCCATCAAGAACAACACGCCGCCCCGCCAGTGGACGCTCGCCAACATCGCCAACATGAAGGCGCAAATGAAGCGCCTCGGCTTCGCTTATGACTGGTCGCGCGAAGTTACTACTTGTTTCCCCGAGTACTACCGCTGGAACCAGTGGTTTTTCCTCAAGATGTACGAGCGCGGCCTCGCCTACCGCAAGAAGAGCCTCGTCAACTGGTGTCCGAAATGCTGCACCGTGCTCGCCAACGAACAGGTCGTCGGCGGAAACTGCTGGCGTCACGAAGACACTCCCGTCGAGCAGCGCGAACTCGAGCAATGGTTCTTGCGGATCACCAATTACGCGGACGAATTGCTCCGCGATCTCGAGAAGCTCGAGGGCTGGCCGGAAAAAGTCCGCACCATGCAGCGCAACTGGATCGGTCGCAGCCAAGGCGCGCTCGTGGACTTCGAACTGGGCGGCAGCGTAGGCGCCGCTGGATCGAAGATCACCGTCTTCACCACGCGCATCGACACCATCTACGGTGCAACGTCGCTCCAACTCGCCCCCCAGCATCCCATCGTCGCCGACATGGTCGCGAAGAATCCCGACCTGCGCACCAAGGTCGACCAGCTCATCGCCGAGCAGCGCAAGGCCAAGGAGGTCGGCGACATTGGCGCCATCGAAAAGCACGGCGTCTTCACCGGACGCTATGCCAAGAATCCCTTCAACCAGGAGCCCTTGCCCATCTGGGTGGCGAATTACATCCTCATGGACTACGGCACCGGCGCTATCATGAGCGTGCCCGCGCACGATGATCGCGATTACGACTTCGCCAAGAAGTACAAGTTGCCGGTCCGCGTCGTCGTTCTTCCCTTGAGCCCTGGCGATGGCGACGAAACCGTAATGGATCCTCCGCTCCCGTTCGTCGCTGAGGACGGCCTCATCGTGAACTCAGGCCAGTTCAGCGGTCTGACCAGCCCGCAAGCCCTGAAGGCCATGGCCGAATTCGCTGAGAAGAATGGCTTCGGCAAGCCGACGGTCACCTTTCGATTGAAGGACTGGGGAGTTTCCCGCCAGCGTTATTGGGGCACACCAATTCCAATTCTCTATTGCGAGAAAGACGGCATCGTCCCTGTGCCCGAAAAAGATCTCCCGGTCATTCTTCCCGATAACGTCGACGTCACCTTGACGGGCGGCTCACCCCTAGCCAGCGTACCCGAGTTCTTGAACGCGACCTGTCCCAAGTGTGACGGCACCGCGCGCCGCGAAACCGACACCATGGACACGTTCGTCGATTCGTCCTGGTATTTCTATCGCTACACCGACGCGAAGAACGACCGTGCCCCCTTCGACAGCGCCACCGCGGCCTACTGGTTCGGCGACCGCGGCATCGATCAGTACATCGGCGGCGTCGAGCACGCGATCCTTCACCTCATCTATTCGCGCTTCTGGACCAAGGTCATGCGCGATATGGGCATGGTGAAAAACAGCGAACCCGTCGAACGCCTCTTTACGCAGGGCATGGTCATTAAAGATGGCGCGAAGATGTCGAAGAATCTCGGCAACGTGGTCTCGCCCGACGACATGGTCGCGCGCTTCGGCGCCGACGCAGCGCGCCTCTACAGCCTGTTTGCCGCGCCACCCGACCGCGATCTCGACTGGCAGGATTCCGGCATCGAAGGCATTCGCCGTTTCATCGGCCGCGTCTACACGTTCTTCCGCCAAGACCCCATTCTCGCTGGAACTTACACACCGGGCTACGCGCCGCGTGATCTCTCCCCCGAAGTTCGCGCCATTCTGCGCAAACTTCACCAGACCATTCGCCGCATCACCGAAGACTTCAAGGGCCGCTGGCACTTCAACACTTCCGTAGCCGCGCTGATGGAATTGCTCAACGAACTCAATGGCGCGCATGAGATATTCCGTGACGGCAGCTCGGCCGTTGCGCCGAAAGCGTTCCGCGCCGAAGTACAGCGGACGTTCGTCCTGTTGCTCGCCCCGTTCGCTCCCTACCTCGCGCACGAACTTTGGGAGTCTTTGGGAGAGAAGGAAAATCTCCTGAAGGCACGCTGGCCAAAGTACGACGCGGCTCTCGCCAAAGAAGAGGAAGTCGAGATCCCCGTGCAAGTGAACGGCAAATTGCGTGGACGCGTCCTCGTGCCCGCAGATGCCGATGAAGCGCTCGTCAAGGAGCGCGCCCTCGCCGATGAAAAAGTAAAGGCAGCGATCGCCGCCAAGCAGATCGTGAAGGTCATCTTCGTGCCCGGCAAGCTGCTCAACCTGGTCGTGCGCTGAGCCAAGTCAAACGCAGAGCCATAGAGGATTTCCTCCGTGTCCTCTGTGTTCCAAGCTTTGATTTCGTCGGAAAAGAAAAAAGGCGGGCACAAAGCCCGCCTCACCATCCAGACCAGCGAACCTACTTCTGGGCCGTCACCGTCGAATCAAACACCAAGCCCTTGTGCAGGCCGCCGAAATCAATTCCTACCAGCGATTTCGTTCCGTTCGCGTTTCCCACCGATACGGAACTCTGGCCCGACGGCTTGTCTTCCAGCTTTGCCGGGACCGTTGCCACGACTTCCTTGCCTTTCAGGATTTTCACTTGTACGTCGGAACCGGTTCCTTCCCACGTCGCCTTGTAGTCTCCCGCCTTCAATTCCGTGGAACCGAGCTGTACGTTGTCACTTAAAGTGAACTTGCCCTCGTTCGGGCCTTTCGCGAAAGCGCCCAACGTGAACGTGGCGACGAATACGAGCAGCGCAAAGTACTTCATCGACTTCATTCTCTTCTCCTTAGTGATCTCTCGACAGAAGGGCAGCAGCGGACACTCCGCGCCGCGCGTGGACGATTAGTGACTTTTGCTTGTTCAGAGCTCTGTTTAGCAGATTGGATGAGCGAGAAGCGAATCGGTCGCGAAGAAACTCAGAAAAAATGTGAACGGTGAGTTAAATCTTGCGAATGGAGAAACTGAATGTGTGAATGGAGAAAATGTTCATGTAAGAGAAGGCTCATCGTAACGAACAATGTTAAAAGCACATAAATAGAAAGCTCATACACGATGGAGCACAGGCCGACAATGGAGCACAAGCGCCGCACGCACACTACCAGCCCAGCCGCGTAGCGGCGGCATAGGATAGCCCAGCGCGTCAGCGCTGGGTAACGCCACGACAAAGAACGCAAGCCCCGGGAGGGGCGACACCAACGCGATCCGGGCGTGAGCCCGCGAGCGAACCTGATATCCTCAATCGGTGATGGCCGGATGGTCTCCCACGCTCGAAGGCTTTCGCACAATGTTGCGCAGGCCATCCCTCTCGCTCGCCGAAATCATGTGGCGATTCAGCTTCGGCGCGGCCGCCACGGTACTCTTCGGATTGGCCACCATCGCATATCTCGACACTCTTCCCGTCACCGGCGGCGACCAGCGAATGCTGCGCACTGGCCACCCCTTACTGGTCGCGCAAGCGCTAGCTCACATTTTTCACGGAACAGCCCTGCGGGTTGTGATCGCCACCGTAATCATGACTTCGGCGCTGGCGATTCTCTGGATCCTCGTCGCTTCAGTAGGACGGATCGCCACCCTAAGCCCGTTGCTTTCCTATATACGTCAGCGCGCCCATCAGGCCGTGAACGCATACGATCCCACAGCATTAGCATCTGATTCACTTTCCGAACGAGGAACTCCCAACCATCTACGCTCGCTGGCAGGACTTCACTTCCTTCGGGTAGCACTTGGGATGGCGGCATGCGCCAGTTGTCTAGGTGCCGTGGTTGTCGCGCGTTCGGTCTCCACGAAGGCTAATCCACGCCCCGGCCTCGCCTTCCTTATATTCGTGAGCCTGGCGTTTTTGATCTGGGCGCTGTGGTCTTCCCTGAGTTGGTTTCTCGCGGCCGCGTCCATTTTCGTGGTACGCGAAGGCCGCGACGCTTTCGGCGCGCTGCTCGAAACCGCTACCCTTTTCAGGAGACGCACTGGCCCGGTCATCGCCGTGGGCAGTTGGTTCGGGCTGACCCACTTGCTTCTGCTGATCGGCGCCGGCACGGTGGTGGGATTCCCATTAGCCTTCGCCGGCTTCATCCCGCCGGTCATCGTTCTGGGCGCAGTCCTTCTTCTGACCCTGGCCTATTTCGCGCTAGTCGACGCGCTCTACATCGGACGGCTAGCAGGCTACGTCGCAATTCTCGAAGCGCCTCCGCCACCGCCCATTCCCATCCCCCCACCGTCAAGTCCGACCACAAGTTCGCAGGACACGAATCAACCCATCGCGCCCGAGTTGGCAATGGTCGATCAAAGCGAAACCATCCTTAGCGACACAGGGCCGCTAAGCACGCCAGACCCGACAGCGATAGCAGACATCGGACCGCCAGAAGTGTCCGAAATCTAGATCGTCAGGGGTTTACGTAGCGCCGGCGTCCCGCCGGCACTCCGGCGGGCGTCCTCGCCCGCCGCAGCTAACCCAAGATTCCGACGCTAAGTGATCAAGGAACCAATGTCCGATTGATAGATTCCAGTTAGAAATCAATGTCAAGCCTGAGGCCTGAGACCTTTGGCCTGTCACCTGCCTTCTGCTTTACACTCTTTCCAACTTCTGAGAAACTCATCCGTGGAAACTCAATCGATCGTTGTCCTCGACTTCGGCGCCCAATACTCCCAACTCATAGCGCGCCGCATACGCGAACTCAACGTCTTCTCCGCCGTTCTTCCCTGCAACGCTACGCTCGACGAGATCCGCAGCTACTCGCCCATCGGCATCATCCTGTCGGGCGGACCGTCGTCCGTATATGACAAGGATGCGCCGGTCGCCCATCCAGGCATCTTCGACCTCGGCCTGCCCATCCTCGGAATCTGCTACGGCCTGCAGTACATGGTGTTCAATCTCGGCGGCAAGGTGCGCCCCGCCGCCAAGCGCGAATACGGACACGCCGACGTCGCCATCGAAGCAGCCAACTCCGCCCTGTTTCAAGGTGTGCCGAAAAATCTTTCAGTCTGGATGTCGCACGGCGACGAAGCCGACCAGTTGCCGCCCGGATTCCAACTAACGGCGAAATCCCCGAACGCGGTGGCCGCAATCGAAAACGCCGAACGTCGCATGTGGGCCGTGCAGTTTCATCCGGAAGTCCATCACACGCCGCTCGGCAAAGACATCCTGCGCAACTTCGCGTCGAACATCTGTGGCGCGAAGCCGACCTGGACCGCGCAACACTTCATCGATGCCACGGTCGAGCAAGTTCACAAGCAAGTGGGCAGCGGCCGCGCCATCTGCGCGCTCTCCGGCGGCGTCGACTCCTCAGTGGCAGCCGTCTTAGTCGATCGCGCGATGCGAGACGGCTCAGGCAAGACGCGGCTGACGTGCGTTTTCGTCAACAACGGCGTCCTGCGCAAAAACGAATTTGAAAAAGTGCAGAAGAACCTGAGGGACAATCTCGGCCTGCACCTGGTCGCGGTCGATGCCAGCAAGAAATTTCTAACCCGCCTCGCCGGCATCACCGATCCCGAAGCCAAGCGCAAGATCATTGGCAACGAGTTCATCTCGGTGTTCGAAGAAGAAGCCAAGCGCATCGAAAAAGAAGAAGGGCACGTCGAGTGGCTGGTGCAGGGCACGCTCTATCCCGACGTGATTGAGTCGCGCTCAGTGCGAGGCCCCTCACAAGTCATCAAGAGTCATCACAACGTCGGCGGCCTGCCCGAAAAAATGTCGCTGAAGCTGATCGAGCCACTGAAAGAACTGTTCAAAGACGAAGTCCGCCGCATCGGCCGCGATCTCGGCATGCCCGAAGAAATCCTGCAGCGCCAGCCATTCCCCGGACCGGGTCTAGCGGTGCGAGTGCTGGGCGAGGTCACCGAAGAGCGTCTGCGCATCCTGAAAGACTGCGACGAAATCGTGGTCGACGAAATCAAGAAAGCCGGCCTCTACCAGAAAATCTGGCAATCGTTCGCCGTGCTGCTCCCGGTGATGACGGTCGGCGTGATGGGCGACCAGCGCACCTACGCCAACACCTGCGCCATCCGCGCCGTCCACTCCGAAGACGGCATGACCGCCGACTGGGTGCAGCTACCCTACGAAGTCCTGAAAACGATGTCGAGCCGGATCGTAAACGAAGTAAAAGGCGTGAACCGCGTGGTCTACGACATCACGTCAAAGCCGCCAGGCACGATCGAGTGGGAGTAAGCAAAGCTCAAAAGTCTCAGGGTGTTATGTCACAGACAGGAGTTCTTGAATGACGGGTACCATCTGACTGTATCAGTTCTCTCTTAGCTCACCGATTCAAAGCCGCCAAAGGCGGCGACATTCATTAGCCCAGCGCGAAAGCGCTGGGTATTCGGCCCAGACAAATTAAGCCCTGCAGGGGCGACAGCAGCCTCTCTTCCCGTCCATCACTGCACTAAAAACAGCGACTGCCCGGTGGCCTTATTCCTGGAAATGAAAAAAACGGGACCGCGAACAATTACCGGCCTCTACCCCTCATCCCGATGCACCGTCTCCATCGCAAACGCGGGCAGGCACACTGCAATGTATTCCGCACCGCCTTCCTCTGGAGTCGAATACCTTACCCACTCGCCCGCATGCGCGATTACGGCTTGCCCGGCTTGCACGTCGATGACTCCGGCCTTGTGGGTCACGCGCAGCATGCCCTTCAATACAATCGTGAACTCATCAAACTCCGGCTTCTGTCCCGGCTCAACCCATCCCTGCGGGCTGCGCATGTGCGCAACGCTGACGCCTGAAGTCTTCGAGTTCACCCGTCCAATGTATTCGTCGATCAGCTTCGGCTTGTTCCCCGCTGCCTGAATTCGAGTAGGCTGAGAAATTAATATGGGCATTCGTTCCTTTCTTTCCGGATCCGAGGAAGTAGTGCTTTTAGAAAGTAAAGATTTGCAAATCTGCGTCAGCCTTTCGTAGAGCTCACAAGAAAAGCTGCCGCAAGCCTTTCACAAAAGTCAAACTGAGCGAGAACGGATTCAAACCGATGCAGCAGGAAATATTCTCATGCCAGAAGTATTCACACTCAAGCCGCGAACCGGCAGCACAGGGGAACCGAAAAGAGCCGCGAAGCGGCGGCACTAGGGATAGCCCAACACGTAAGTGGTGGGTAAACAGCAAGAACGATCGCAAGCCCCGTAGGGGCGACACAACGGCGGACGAGGGCGTGAGCCCGCCAGCGAGGGCGGGACGCCCTCGCGACTGCCGGCAAGATGCCGGCGCTACAAAATCCGACCCGCTGACCACGGACAACTGAGAACTGAGAACTGTCCCTGTGACTTTTCGAAGGGCGGGAGGCACGGACCTAAATCCGACCACAACCGCCACCCGCGCTTGCACAAACCGATGCAGCGATTCGCCCGGCAAAGTTCTCTCTGCGTCCCGTCCACTGCGGTGGGTCAAGCGAGTGCCCAGCGAGTTCCTACCGCACCGACTCGGCCACCCATCTCGAGAGTGCTGTAACCACCTTGCGCGGAGCAAAACGCACGGACTCCGCAACCAGCCAGTTCTTGAATCCCGAAATCGCCAGCGTCTTTCCTTCCGTGACCGCGCGATACCCGTCGGCCGCGACCGTCTTCGCATCCATGGGAGCAAGCGACTGGAACAGCCGCGAATTTTCCGTCCGCGCGCGTTTCTGAAATTCGGTGAGCGTTGCCCCCGGGCAGAAGCAGGTCACCTTTACGCCGCTGTTGCGCAACTCATTCGCGAGCGCTTCCGAGAATGAAAGCACATACGCCTTGGTCGCGTAATAAACCGCCATCAGCGGTCCCGGCTGAAATGCCGCTGTCGACGCCACGTTCATGATCTTGCCGCGCTCCCGCTCGAGCATGGGGCCCAGATAGAGACGAGTCAGCAATGTGAGCGCCATGACGTTGAGCTGGATCTGTCCGTAAGACTCTTCGAGGGGAATCTTCGCGAACTCACCGCTCAGCCCGTAGCCAGCGTTGTTGACGAGAATATCGATGTGAATGCCGGTGCGCTGCGTCTCCTCGAACAGAGTCTGCGAGGCTTGCGGCAGGCCAAGATCGAGCGGAATCACTTTTACCTGAACGCTGTGCTCGCGACGCAGATGCTCTGCCAGTTCATTGAGCTTCGGTCCACTCCGCGCGACCAGCACCAGGTTGAAGTGATCCCGGGCAAACAAGCGGGCGAATTCGAGTCCGAGACCGGCAGAAGCTCCGGTGATGAGAACAGTCTGTTGGTTGGCCATGCGCCGCAATTCTAAATCGATAATGCCGTCAACGATCAGAAGATCGTGTTCCCTCTTCTCGAATCGAGCCGCGAATCGTGGCCCTCACACGGTCTGGGTTCGTGCTAACGTGACTTGCAGATGACAAACCGGCCGGCACAGTACGCGACTCTCATAGTGATCATTCATCTGCTGGTAACGTTGGCGCATGGCCTCGCGCACCGCGAACTACAAATCGGTCTTCCTCCGGCGGGTAATGTTTTTGTCGGGCTGGTAGTTGTGGTCGCGCCGCTAGTCGCGGCAGGCCTTGCGTGGAGTCGGAGGCAACGTTCCGGTCTCGGACTCCTCACGTTCTCGATGCTCGCTTCCCTGTTTTTCGGCCTCTACTATCACTTCATTGCAGAGGGCCCGGACCACGTGCACTCGCAACCCGCTGGCTTGTGGGGATCTACGTTCGTCTTCACGGCCTATGGATTGATGATTACCGAAGCAATCGGTACGTGGGTAGGCATCCATTTTCTGCGGACCGGGAACCATAACAAAGCTGTAGGGAATGCGAGTCCGAGAGCTTAGATCGCCGTTGGTCTCTTCTCTACTACTCCAATCACGCACAACAGCTGGAATTCCCAACCAGATATCATTCGTCACAAGAAAGGACTACATACATGGGCAGCGAGCTTTCCAGCGACATCAGGTTCCTCATCGACCGCCCGAACTTCGCGCACCTCGCCACTCTCATGAGCGACGGCTCGCCGCAGAGCGTGCCGGTATGGGTGGGACGCGAGGACGAGAGCGTTCTGATTTGCACGAGCGAGAGTTCGCTCAAGGCGAGGAATACAGTTCGCGACCAGCGGGTAGCGCTGTCGTTGATCGACCTGCAGAATCCGTACGAAGAAGTGCAACTGCGCGGACGCGTGGTAGAACGGCGGCCGGATCGCGACTTCCGCTACATGGACCTGATCTCGCAGAAATACACGGGTAAGCCTTTTCCGTTTCGTAATCCCGAAGTCCGGGTGGCGCTGGTGATCGAGTTCGACAAAGCGAAGTACACCAAGCTGCCGTTCGAGCATACCCCGGCGTAGTGGAAACGAAGCCGCACGATCACAGCGATCCGAGGTGGTCAGGATACTTCGCCTGCAGCGCGCTGATTAAGAAATCGAATTCCGGAAAGCCATGCAGTGATGCCAGGCAAGGATCCTTTAGAAAATAAGGCCAACATGCGAAGCCAGTACTGACGCTTCGCTCCAGCCATTGAAAAGCTGTCTCGCGTTGCCCAGCCAGGGCAAGGATACAGGCAATCTGATAGTAGGTGTGGTGCGCGTGGCCAAAGGATTTCGGATTCGAGCAAGCCAACGTCATGCAATTGAGGGCGGCGTCAATTCGTCCCGTCAAAGCGTAGAAGACACCTTGCAGGCTGATGACGAGCGGATCGTTGGGCACAAGCCGCAGCGCTTCGTCTAACAAAGTTTCTGCTTCTTCCCAATGCCCGGTCATCAGGGCGGGCAGCGGAGTGAAATAGATCGCGTATTTGTTGGTCGGATTCTCCGCGCGCCACGCAGCGATGTACTCGCGCGCCGGCTCCTGTTGATGGCTCCAGATATAGACCTGCACGATGCTCGGGCTGACCTTCCGATTAGGATGAAACGGGCGGCCGCGTTCGTACATCTCGCGAGCGCGGTCGAGCAACCCCATGTGCGCCAGGATGGTTCCGAGCCGGTTGTAGGCGTGGGGCAGGTTTTTCTGAAGCATCAGGGCGCGCTTGAGTTCAGCAATCGCTTCCAGATGCTGGAAGTTCTTCGATGGTCCCCAGAGCAGGAAAGCGCGGGCAACATGTCCCTCCGGCAAATCCGGGTCCAGTTCGAGAGCGCGGGAGCAATGGAATTCAGCCTTCTCCAGCCAGACGCTGGCCGGATCGAATTCGAAATGCCGACTCGCATAGACCTGGGCGAGTGTCCCATGGGCGAGAGCGAACGCGGGATCGCGCATGACCGCGTTGGTGAGGTGATGGCTCGCCTTTTCCGTCAGCGACGTATCGCCTGCGGCGCTCAGGCGGTAGCCCCGCATGAATTCCGCATATGCCAGCGGGTCCCTGCTGTAGCGCGGCTTCTGGGGAGCCGTGGTGCACTCGAGTGGCCTCTTTAAGGTGCCCGCGATGCCTTTGGCGATGTCGTTCTCGAGTTGGGATAGCCGCGTCATCTCAAGATCGCACTTCTTGCTGTAGCAAGGACGCCGCGTGGAGGCGTCAAACATCTCAAGGGCAAGACGCCACTGCCCCTTGGAAAATTGAATCGCCCCATGCACCACAAAGCGGATTCCCAAGCGTGCCGCAATTTCGGAAGGCGAAGCCGGAGACAAGTTCACAACCATCGCGATGGGCAGCACGTCGATGCCTTGCATATTTCCCAGGCGCGAGACCATTGCGTCCGCGAGGCCCAGGCATAGTCCTTGATCGTCGGCGGTGTTGCCCAGAAGCACCAGAGGCATGACCGCCAGCGACGCTTGCTGGCTGCCGACGTGTCCTTGGTTCGATGCGATCGAGCGGGAAGATTCATCGATGGCATCGGGACCGGCGTACTGCGCGCCGATCACGCGCAGAGGACCGATAAAGCGGTAGCCCTTGCCGACCACCGTCTCCAGAAAGCGCGGCTTGCTCGAACGATCGCCCAGCGCCGTACGCAGCTTGCGAACGATGTTATTGACGTTGCGTTCGGTATCGATAAAGAGATCCGAACGCCAAAGCTTCTTGGTAATTTCTTCGCGTGAGACCAGTTGCTCTCGCCGAGCTGCCAGCAGAATCAGCAACTCCATGGGCTTTTTTTCGAGCTTCACCCGTCGCCCGGAGCGGCGAAGTTCGTAGCGGCCGAGGTCGAGTTCCACCTCGGTGGCACTAACGGTCGCGTTGCGAATCGAGCGCATTGTCTCAAGCATTATCTAACAGATTCATACATTTGCCGCGATACATAAAAGATATAAAAAGTGCATATGGGCTCGATTGGAAGTGCGCCCCAGCGCCTGCATGATTCCGCCAATCAATTCAACCTACGGAGGCAGATTCATGAAAGCAAAGTTGTACGTGGCGGTCGCAGTGGCCGCACTGTTGTGCTCGGCAGCGCAGTTCCTCACCGTGACGGCACAGTCGAGTACTCACGAAAGACATACCTTTACGCCTGACACCATTCCATGGGGACCACCGCCGCCGTTCGTCGCCCCCGGCGCGCAGTTTGCGGTGTTGGAAGGTGATCCGGGCGCAAGCCACGGCGACTACACAGTGCGCTTGAAGATGCCGGACGGTTACCAGATCGCGCCGCACTTCCATCCTCTCCGCGAAAACGTCACCATCATCTCAGGGACATTCAAGGTAGGAATGGGAGACACCTTCGACAAGAAAAAGATGGCTGCGTTCACGGCGGGAAGTTTTGCTTTCCTCGATCCCGACATGCATCACTACGCAATGGCTTGCGGAGAGACCATCGTGCAAGTGCACGGAAGCTCGCCGTTGCAGTTTAACTACATCAATCCGGAAGATGATCCGAGCAAGAGCAAGTAAGGTCGATTGTTTGGAAATCGGCACAGGGCGAAGTTGCAAAGCCACGGACCGCCTTGTGCCGATCGACGTTCTTAGTGCTTCATAGTCAATTGGCTTATTCCAGGCTAATCAGTCTGCCTTGCCTTTGGCCACCAGATCCTTAATTGTCGCCACAAGAGCGTTCATCGCTTTATCAAAATTCTTGCGAGCAGTTGCGTCTCGATTCGCAGCATTTGCGACCTGGTTAAGTGTCCAGAGGGTAATGTGACTCTTCGGATCGAGAATCAGAAGCCGCAATTTGCAGGTACGCTCTTGAAATACGAGGCGAATTTCAAAGACAACATCTGCGTCGGTGGGCGTTGACACCAACTCATACTTTCCCCAGCTCTTTATGTCGGCATAAAACTCATGGTAGGTCAGGCTTGGATCGTGCTTTGGGTCGTAGTCCAACCAAATATCTTCGCCGCCATTTGAGATGAAGATCTTTTTGGCCGCTAGAATTTGGCTCGGAACCGGTGCCGGCGGCGGTCCGGGTGGTTCCTCTGCGATGACCATGGGAATAGTCGCGATTGTCATCCAAGTGATCAGACACAGAGTTGCTCGCTGCACAGCGCTGGGCATTGCTCTCCTCCGACTTCACAGCTTGCTCCCGACCAACAACCGTCTTCATTTGACTCCGAAGTTGGCCGGTACCGCTCAACTGCCCGGTTCAATGCTGCGGCGGTATGAGCGCAGATCCACTGAAGTCCGCGGGCAGGATTTCTATTCATCACTTTCAAAATCGTGTTCCCTCGATTGTAAGCACGATGGGTCACATCGCCTGGCTCGAAGAACGCGTCTCCGGCTTTGTATACGGTCGTCTTATCACCTTTCACGTACGTGAATTCGCCGGCCATGATCACCCGGACGCCCGGACCGGCATGATTGTGGTCACCAACGTAGCCGCCCGGCTGATATGTCAATTCGGAAACGCGGAATTTGTACTTGCCATTCAGATCGGTCACATGACCCGAGATAACCTGCTCAAAACGTTGTATGGGCTGCACGTCCTTCGTCTCAACACGTGCATTCCGTGCGAACGAGACCACCAGAAAAAGCAGGATTGCCACCGTCAAGATGCCTTCCCGTTCATAAAGCCTCCTTCGATTGCGTCAGCAGCGTGAATCAACGGATAGTAAGTCCTTGAAAAGGTAACGGCAACCGCGAAGGAACCTTAAATCTGTGGGTATGCAGCGAGCAAAAATCAAGGGCAGACGGTTTCGTCTGCCCCTCGCGGGCGAGGGCGCCCACGCTACATTTTTCGATTTGACTAAGCACCGACTAGCGCCGGCTCGGTTTCATAGATCGAGTACCAGGGCGTGGCCGCTTTCAGCTTGCTGTTCACGTTGTCGATGTTCTTTACGCCTTCGGTTTCGAGCCACTTGCGGAATGCATCCGCACCTTGCTTGGCATAGATCGGGATGCCTTCTTTCCAGGTCGCGCGACCGCAGAGGACGCCGTTGAACTTCACACCGGATTCTCCGGCCAGCACGAGCGTCTCGCTGAACTCGGCGTTGCTGACTCCGGCCGAAAGGTAAATGAACGGCTTGGTTGCGACGTTGGCCGCTTTGTGGAACAGGTCAATGGCTTCCTGCTTGGTGTAAGCCTTCTGCCCTGCAAAAGACTTGGTGCCTTCGACAAACTTCATGTTGACGGGCACTTCGACCTTCAGCACGTCGACGCCGTAGCGGTCTTTGCTGAATTCGCGCATGCTCTCGGTGACGATCTGGGGTTTCTTCTTCGCGTACTCCAGGCCCTTCTCATCAGCGCCTTCTTCGTACCCGACGAACTCGAGGAAGTACGGGATATCGTTGGCGCGGCACTCGTCGCCGATGCGCTCGACCCAGGCGTGCTTCTTGTCGTTGACGTCTTTCGGGTCGAACGGAGTGTAGTAGAGCAGGATCTTCACGCAATCAGCGCCCGCTTCTTTCAGGCGGCGTGCGGACCAGTGATCGAGCAGGTCGCCCAGGCGGCCCGGGCCGGTCTTGTCGTATCCCGTCTTCTCATAAGCGAGCAGCAGGCCGGCGTTCTTGGCGCGACGCTTCGAGGCGGGCAGTCCCCACTCGGGGTCGAGCAGGATGGCGCTGGCATGCGGGGTCAGTACTTCGGTGACCAGCGTCTTGAATTCTTCCATCATGGCGTCGGTGACGTCGCCGCCCTTTTCCTGGGCGAGCGATTTCTGCAGGGAGCCGCGCTGATCCATGGCGGCGGCGGCGATGACGCCGCGGTCGGTGGAGACTTTCTTAAGGCCGGCCAATTTTCCGGGGGTGAGCTTCATTGTTCTTTCCTCCAAAAATGAGTGCGGATGGGGACAGATACACTCCGCCCGTGGAGCTAGATTGGGCGAAGTTTTATTGTAATACGGGGCGGTGGGAGGGCGTGTGACGGATGAACATTGGCGGGAAAACCCCTTAACCACAGAGGACACGGAGAGGAATAGAAAAAACACGAGTTCGCAACGGTCACGTCAGCGCTGAGGCCAATGCCAAGTGGGCGTGTTCAGGCGATTGGCACCACTCACTCTTGTTTCACCGAAGTCTTTTTCCAGCACAATCGCGTGACACTCAGGCTGCGCATGCAGTGCGTCAATTAAGGGCGTTGCGTGCGACACGATAACCATTTGACAACGATCGGAACAGCGCACGATCAGACGGGCAAGTGCAGGAATCAGATCAGGATGAAGACTCGTTTCAGGCTCATTCAATACCATTAGTTCCGGCGGTCTCGCTGTTAACAGGGCTGCAATCCACAGCAAAAAGCGAAGAGTGCCGTCGGAGACTTCGGCCATGCTCAAAGACCGGAGAAGTCCTTGCTGTCTCATTAGCAGAGTAAATCGGCCTGGGTTGACTTCGATATCCAGCTGACTTTTCGGGAAAGCGTCCTCAACAGCTGTTCGCAACGCTTCGGCATCTCCGATCTCGCGGATCGTTTGTATCGCAGCTGCCAGGTCGGCCCCATCGTTCACCAGGATTGGAGTGTAAGTCCCCAATTGGGGCGAACGCGCCGGAGCCTCAGCATCAGTCCGAAAGTGATCGTAAAAACGCCAAGCCCGAATGGACTCCCTAAGAAACAGAAGTTCCGGAGACTGCCTCGGATCTACAACAAGGCTCATCATGCTCTCTGCGGGAGAAAGACTATCGGTGATCACTTGCCCAACCGTCTGCTGCTCGAGAGCGGACCAGCGAGGCCTTGCGGTCGGCGAGGAGAGCAGCTGGACGCAAAACGGGACCGTGCCAGACGAATTCCTGCTTAATCTGCGGATCCAAACTGAACGCCGATTCTCCAGGCTTTGGGAGCCCAAGATCGATGAGATATCCATACTCGCTCCCAGCGAAGCCGAGCTGCAAATTGACCCGCCCCTTGCGGACTGTCCCTTCCACGGCATGCTCTCCGCGACGCACAGATGCAGCGATGCTCTCGGGGCCAGCCCACAAAGTAGACGTAAGCCCTCCTTCGCGCGCCAGCGAGGGAACGACGCGACCTTGCGCTGTGTCGGCGAGAAGCAGGAGAGCCCGATATAGGCTCGACTTGCCGGTACCATTGGCGCCAGTGATCAAATTCAGCTTCTTGAGGGGAACTACGATGTCACGCAGCGACCGGTAGTTTGCGATGGCGAGTATGTTCAGCATCTTCGGTCACAGCGGACGCCCTACTGCCGCAGCGTCAATGTGCTCAACACCGCCTGCTGTTTCGCGATCAGTATATCCACGCCTTTGCGGGCCAGAGCCAGCATCTGCGTGAATTGGTGGTCATCGAACACGCGGTGCTCGGCCGTGGCCTGGACTTCGACCATCTTGCGGCCTGCCGTCATGACGAAGTTCATGTCGACGTCGGCGCGGGAGTCTTCTTCGTAGTTGAGATCGAGGAGCGGCTCGCCATCGACAATGCCCACACTGATGGCGGCAACGAAATCGCGCAGCGGAACGGCTGTGAGCGTGCCCGCTTCCACCAGTTTTTCCAGCGCCAGGCCCAGTGCCACGAATGCGCCCGTGATGGACGCGGTGCGGGTGCCGCCGTCGGCCTGGATCACGTCGCAGTCAATCCAGACAGTGCGCTCGCCCAACTTTTCAAGGTCAACGACCGCGCGCAGGGAGCGCCCGATGAGGCGCTGGATTTCGTGGGTGCGTCCCGAGGCGCGGCCCTTGCTGACTTCGCGTTGCATGCGCGTGAGCGTGGCACGCGGCAGCATTCCGTATTCGCTGGAGACCCAGCCTTTGCCGCTGTTGCGCAGAAATGCCGGAACTGATTCTTCCACGGAAGCGGTGCAGATGACGCGCGTGTTGCCGACCTCGATGAGCGCGGAGCCTTCCGCGGTATGGATGAAGTCGGGGAGGATTGAGACGGGACGGAGCTGGTCGGGGGCTCGGTTATCGGAACGAAAAACCATTTGGGGATTGTAAATTAGGTCTTGGGTCTTGGGTCTTAGGTCTTGGGTCTGAGGTCTCATGTGTCGGCGCTCAGGGGTCTGCGAGTGCCGGAATATCTGCGATGACGCGTATCCCCTACTTCCTCCCCAAACCCGCCACCCGAAACGCCTTGACCACCACGTGATTGGGCTGCATACCTACGGGAATCATGGTTAAAAGCGAGTACTCGCTTGGCTCCAGTTTCCGCGGCTTGCGTTTCTGGATGACGGTCACGTCTCCGGACTGCGAGTTCAGCACGAGCAGATAATTCTGGCTCTGCGACAGCGCGAGTCCGTCGGGCCCACTACCCACGGGAATGGTCGCCACGATTCTGCCCACGTCGATGTCGTATACCGCCACGCTGTTCGAGCCGAAGTTGCTGACGTACAGGCGCGAGTTGTCGGCCGACACCACACCCCGCGCCGGCTTCGTTCCGATCAGGTAGCTGCTCGCCACTTCATCCGTGCCGGTCTCGATGATCGAGATGCTGTCGGCATTGAAGTCGGCGACCATCAATTCGCCGCCATCGGGCTTGAGAGCCAGGCTCACCGGGGTCGGCCCCACGTCGAGCAATGCAATTACTTTGTCGTTCTTCAAGTCGATCGATGCCACTTGCGCCGACCCGGTGCAGGCGATGAACGCTTTGGTTGAGTCCGGCAGGATCGCGATGTCTTCTGGTTGCTGGCACACCGGCAACGTGGCACGAACCGTCAGCTTTTGCACGTCCAGAATTGAAACCGTGTTGTCGCCGCGGTTGCTCACCACGACCGTCGTTCCAGAGGGCGTCACCCGCGCCATCCCGGGTGCCGCTCCCACACGAATCGTTCCAATCACCGCGCGCTTGTCGAGGTCGAGCACCGACACATTGGCCGAGCCCGAGTTGGCCACGTATCCGCGTTTGCCATCGGCCGAGACGTCAATAAAGAACGGCCGCCCGTGTACACCGATCGCCGTGACCACCTGATTCTTTTCGGCATCAATGACGGTGACGTTGTTCGAGGTGCTGTTGACGATGTAGACCTCGTTTTTCGTCGGATTCGCTGCCACGCCGGTCGGTTCGCTGCCGACCGGTATCGTCTTCGCAGGCTGAAACGTGCGCAGGTCAATCACTGTGACCGTATTGCTCTTGCCGTTGGTGACATACGCGTACTCGCGGTAGGAAGGCCCGTAGTCGGGAAGGGGGCTCTCGCTGAAATACCACCAGCCCAGCCCGATCACCACGGGAAGCACGACTGCAATAAAGAGGATCTTTCTCAAAAGATGGCTTGGCCCCGGAGGAATGAGATTACGCTACGCCAAGATTCCTAATCAATAAAGGCGGAAGTCCACTTCCACATTGATGCGGACTGCGACCGGTTCCCCGCCGGCGCTGGCCGGTTCGAAACGCCAGCTCTTCACCGCGCTTATGGCATTCTCATCCAACCCCACGCCACCTGGCACCAGAACACATAGGTCTGTGAACGTACCTTGCAGGTCGACCGTTCCAGCGAGTCGCACCCGGCTTTGATACTTCATTCTGCGCGCTGCTTCGGAATACTCGGGGTCCGCTGAATGGGTGGCACGCGGGGCCTCAACCCCGTTTCCTACTTTGCGGACCGGGTAGTCAGTCGGGTGCGCTCCCCAGTTTGGTCCGCTACACATCGGTGCTTCAGCCCTGGTGGGCTGGTCGTATCCGAAATGGTAGCGGAGCCGAAGTTTCTGACCGGAGTAAGTCTCAGGCAGGATCGGAAACGGAGCTGCTGTCGAGATTGCCTGGGACGCGGTGGTATCCAAGACAGCATTTCCGGCGGAATCGACCACCTTCACGTCGCCTAGCGAACCGTCCCGGTTGATCTCAAATTCGACGACGGCGGTACCCGGCTTCCAGTCGGCTGATTTTTCGAGTTCGCGAAGCTGCGGAAACCAGTGGTTCCGAATCCCCGCGAGAATTCGAAACGGATAATTTTTAAGTTCCTGAGGAGTCGCTTTGCTCAACACTTCGAAGCCGCTGACATTCGGAACTCGGTCAGCGCCGGTCTGCCCCGATCCGGGAGCGGCGGCATCAGAAGGCTGGTGTGCGTCTTGCGTCAACGCCGGCAAACTGGAGAACAGCACAATAGAGACAATAAGACGAAGACAGGCTTTCACAGTCTTATCTCGCGCGCACGGCCTCGGGCGCCGACGGCGCGCCAATCCCCACGATCTCGCGTCCCACGACGCTGGCTATCTGCCGCACCTGCGCCATCAATTCCACGAACTGCTCCGGATACAGTGACTGCATCCCATCGGAGAGCGCCTTGTCCGGCTGATTGTGCACTTCGACGATCAGCCCATCGGCCCCCACCGCGACAGAAGCTCTCGACAGTGGCGTGACTTTGTTTCGCTTTCCCGTGCCGTGACTCGGGTCGACCACGATCGGCAGATGGCTCAAGCGTTGCACAGCGGGCACTATGCTCAAATCGAGCGTGTTGCGCGTGTGGTCGGCAAACGTGCGCACGCCGCGCTCGCATAGCACGACGTTGTAGTTGCCTTCGCTCATGATGTACTCGGCCGCCATGAAGAATTCTTCCAGCGTCGCCGACATCCCGCGCTTCAGCATCACGGGCTTCTTCGCGCGGCCCGCGCGCTTGAGCAACGAGAAATTCTGCATGTTGCGCGCACCGATCTGGATCACGTCCGCATACTGATCGACCAAGTCGAGCGATTCGTTGTCGATGGCTTCGGTAATGATCTTCAAACCGAAGCGGTCGCGGATCTCGGCCATGATCTGCAGGCCCGCCTCACCCATTCCCTGAAAAGAATAAGGAGAAGTGCGAGGCTTGTACGCGCCGCCACGAAAGAACTGTGCACCGGCGCTAGCCACGGCCTCGGCCACTGCAAAAGCCTGGTCGCGATTCTCGATGGCGCACGGCCCCGCGATGATCGCAAGATTCTTGCCGCCAATCGTGGCCGGTGTGCCGGGAAACCGTATGACGGTGTTCTCTTCTTTAACGTCGCGGCTGACCAGTTTGTAGGGCTTGCTGACACGGATGACTTCCTGCACGCCCGGCATATCGTCGAGCGTGCCCTGCTCGACCTCGCCCTGGTTGCCCGTGATGCCGATCGCTGTGCGCGTGGCGCCGGGCATGGCATGTGCCCGGTATCCGAGCGACTCGATCCTCTGACAAACGGCGCGTACCTGCTCTTCCGTGGCATGCGCCTGCATGACAACCAGCATGACCCCACCTCGAAATCGAGAGTCTAACGCGGGAATCGACCTCGGGCAAACGAGAGCCAGGCCCTGCCCAGCGCCGCCGCCGCCCGCGTCTTAGGAAACGAGTAAGTGCTCAATTTCATCTTCGTCGATGGAGCGACGGACGTCCCGCCCGTCCGGCGAGCGAGAACGCCCGCCGCTCCATGGTCGAATCCGTCTGATACTCTGATGCAGAATTCCCCGCAGCGCGAGGTCGTCACGATTGGGATTTTTTCGCTCCAATACATTCTGCTGTGTGCGGCCCTGGGCCTGCTTACATACCGCCGCTCGCGTCTTTGCCCTCGTTCTGACCGTGGCGATCGTGCCGCTGCATTCCGCCGACGAAAAACACATTGTCATCTATGGACCGGGAACTACTTTTTCCCTGCCGGTTTTGGATCGCGACGGGCGGGAGTATGTCGGCCTGCTTGAATGCCTCGAGCCACTGGGCACGGTGAATGCCCGCATCGAAGGAACACACTGGAAGCTGCGCTACAACGACGGCGAGTCTGACTTCACTGCCAGTAAGAACCGCGCCCGGGTCCGCGGTCACGACATGGACTTCCCCGGCAACTTTTTGCTGGAGAACAATCGCGGACTGGTGCCCTTGGTGTCGCTCGGCACGTTGCTGCCACGGATTCTCAACACTCCGGTCAGTTTCAATCCGGTGTCGCGGCGATTGTTCGCCGGCAATGTGGCTACGCACTTCACGGCGCAACTCAGCAAAACCACGCCGCCGCGCCTGGTCATGAATTTCACGGCGCCAGTGAATCCCACAATCGCCACCGAACCCGGACGCCTGCGCATGTCATTCACGCGCGAACCGCTGGTCGCTCCCGGCACTCCCACGCTGACTTTCGACGACAAGTCGATTCCCTCAGCCACCTACGTTGAGAACAACGGCGTCGCAGAAGTGACCGTCAACGGGAACGCTCCCCTGATGGCCAGTTTCAGCAACGACGGACGCACGATCACGGTCTCGCCCGTTCCGCAGCAGCCGGCCACGCCAGCTCCGGCCACGGCGGCCGCGCTGAACTCGCCCGCCGCTCCGATTCCCGGCAACGCTCCCAAGACCGTTCCAGCGAGCGCGACGCACTACTATGCAGTCATCGATCCCAGCCATGGTGGAGACGATCGTGGTGCGGCCCTCAGCGATTCGCTCGCCGAAAAAGACATCACGCTTGCGCTGGCTCGGCGGCTGCGTCAGGAATTCGAGTCGCGCGGGATTCCCACGCTGGTGCTCCGCGACTCCGACCTCAACGTTCCGCTCGACGAGCGCGCCGCCCAAACCAACACCGCGCATCCGACGATCTATGTCTCGCTGCACGCGGCGTCAGACGGAAAAGGTGTGCGCCTCTACACCGCGCTGCTGCCTTCGGGAGTGGAGAACAACGGACCCTTCGTTGCCTGGGACACGGCACAGACTCGCTCCCTGCCGATCAGCAAGGCGACGGCGCAAAATGTTGCCGCAGAATTTCAGCGGCGCCAGCTACCTGTCCGCACGCTGCAAGCCCCGCTGCGCCCACTCAACAATCTGACGACCGCCGCTATCGCAGTGGAAGTTGCGCCCGCCTCGGGTGACATCGCGGACCTGACGCAGCCCGCGTACCAGCAAAACGTGGCCAGCTGCATCGCCACCGCGATTGCCGCCATGCATAACCAGCTCGGAGGCCCGCCTTGATCCCGCGTCATTTGCAGATTGCCATCGGGATCCTACTGCTGTCGGTGTTGGGTATGGGCTTTTACGTGGGACGCATCCGCGGTCGCGCTCAGCAAGCCGAGCCCGCGGCCGATTCCCGACCGGTCGCGCCACCCGCTCCCGGCCCGTCTGAAAGCGTCACGCTGTACGTGGCCAACGACGCCGGTGGCATTCTTCGCGCGCAAGCCTCCAGCATCCCATTGCCCTCCGCACGCCAGCAGCGCGCAGAAGAACTCCTGCGCGCGCTGCTCGACATCTATTTGGGAAAAGACTCGCCGCATCCGCTCGCGGTGGGTTCTGAAGTGCGCGCCGTCTACCTGGTTGATCCCGGATTGGTGGTCATCGATCTAAATGCCGCCTTCGCCAACGGCCACCGCTCTGGCGTGCTCGAGGAAGAACTCACGGTCACGTCGATGATTCAAACGCTGGCGGCCAACATCCCCGACATTCTGCGCGTGAAGTTTCTGGTAGAAGGCAAAGAACGCGACACCCTAGCCGGCCATGCTGACCTCTCGACCATGTATGACACGATCGCGGTCAGCCAGTTGGTGGCGCAGATGCAGTAGGGCGGGGGTCGGGTGTTAGGTCTTAGGTGTTGGATATTCGTGTCAGGGTTCAGGTCCAAGATTCAGGGCAAGAACCTGACGTGGCCGGTTTTGCATTCGAGTCATGGCCTTCAGTTTGAAGTCGAGCCCCAAGCTCAAGTTCTAAGGCCTAACACCTAAAACCCAATACCCAAGGCCTAATTTACAATCCCTCAATGGTTTTCCGTTCCGACAACCGAACCCCCGACCAGCTCCGTCCCGTCTCAATCCTCCCCGACTTCATCCATACCGCGGAAGGCTCCGCGCTCATCGAGGTCGGCAACACACGCGTCATCTGCACCGCATCGGTCGAAGAGTCCGTCCCGAACTTCCTGCGCAACACCGGCAAAGGATGGGTCTCGAGCGAA
>Ga0207665_10000216_pt1 | contig 38875 bp, 62 predicted proteins | sample LARL112metaG_FD_184351 | JGI IMG/M metagenome (GOLD analysis project Ga0207665, IMG submission 184351) | Corn, switchgrass and miscanthus rhizosphere microbial communities from Kellogg Biological Station, Michigan, USA - LAR L11-2 metaG... | ecosystem: Host-associated > Plants > Roots >... | reverse complement strand
TCGGCCTCGGGCAGCACACCTTCTCGTTCTCCACCAGCCCCCAGACCTTCGCGCGCTCCTACCAGTGCGACTCACCCACCCTCGGCCTGTGCGACACCCCCGGTATCGCACTGCCCTACTAGGAAGGAGGCGATCCACCCATGGCCGCACGCACCGTGCCCACGATGCCCGACTGGAGCCTGAACGAGGAGATCACCTCCAGCCTCCTGCAGCAGATCACCACCTACGCCAGGTTCTGGGCCAACCGCCCGATGTTCCGCATGTACCAGACGGTCGTGCAGTCCATCCCCAACGGCGCCGACACGCAGATGACGATGGACACCCTGGACTACGACACCGACTCCGGCCGCGCCGGCTCGAGCCCCTGGTCGTACGTCATCCCCGTCGGCATGAGCGGCCGCTGGCGTTTCACCGTCCTGTACAGCGCCGTCGGGAACGCCACCGGCGCCCGCCAGCCGAAGCTCTACAAGAACGGCGCCCTGGCCACCGGCGGCTACACCGGCGCCCAGGCCAGCCCCGCCACCGCCTCGCACGGCGGCCAGCTCGTCCTCACGCTCGCCTGCGCCGCCGGCGACGTCATGGGCGCCTACGCCTGGCAGAACTCCGGCGGCGCCCTGAACACCAACCTCGGCGCCCAGTGCTCCGTGTTCGAAGGCGTCCTCGAATCCCTCGCCACACCCTAGGAGGGCACTGACATGCACGCGATCGCCGCCTGGTGGTCCGGGATCTCACCGAACCTGCAGTCAAACATCATCTGGGGGCTGCCCGCATTCACCGTCCACCACGTGCTCACCCGCCGGCACGTCACCACCGAGACCGACAAGCAGACCCGGGCGATCACCGACCACATCGACAGCACCACGGAAGCGAGGCAGCCGTGAGCAGATACCCCGGTGCGACCTGGCGCGGCCCCGTGCCGAACGTGGGCGGCGCCATGGCCGGCTACCGCCTGTTCGTCGTCCACATCCAGGACGGCACCGAACCGGGCACCGACGCCTGGTTCCACAACCCGGCCGCGCAGGTCTCCGCGCACTTCGGCAACCCGAAGGCCGGCGCGCCCGACCAGTGGGTCGACACAGCGCAGGTGGCGTGGGCCGAGGCCGCGTACAACAGCGTGGGCATCTCGATCGAGAACGAGGGCCGCTCCGGCGACAGTCTGACCGCCTCGCAGCTGGAGAACGCCGCGCAGATCCTCGCCTGGGCGCACCGCGTGCACGGCATCAAGCTGCAGGTCACCGACGACCCGAACGGTGAAGGCGTCATCGGGCACGGGCTGCTCGGTGCGGCGGGCGGCGGCCACTACGACTGTCCCGGCGCGCCGGTCCTCGCCCAGCGCCACGCCATCGTGGACCGCGCGATCGCGATCCTCAACCCCGCACCCGCCCCCGCACCCCAGGAGACTGACATGGCACGGCTCTTCGACGTCCAACCCGACCCCGCCAACCCGGCCGTGAACCAGGGCATCTGGGCCGCGGTCGAAGGCATCGGCTACGTCCACGTCCAGGACCCGGGGGAGCTCGCCGCCTACCGCGCCGGAGGCACCCCGGAAGGGACGATCAGCTTCGCGCAGCACCAGGCGCATCTGGCGACGGTGGCCGCGCAGCGCGCCGTCGTGAACGTCACCGTCGACGCGACACAGCTCGCCGCGGCGATCAAGGCGGCCGAGTCCGACCCGGCGCTGCTGGCCGCCGAGGGCACCGCTCTGGCGCACGCCGAAGCGGTCGAACAGCACAACGACACCCCCGCGAGCTGACCAGCGATGCGCCCCCGTCTGGTCGCTCTGCGCGCAGTACTGCGCCAGCAGCCGTACGAGGGCGCCATCGCGGCGGCCGCGCTGCTCGGCTTCCTGGAAGTGGCACGCGGGCGCGGATCCGGCGCCGCGGCCGCCGTCCTGCCGCACTGGGCCCTGTACCTGCTCGGCGGCTCGCTGTGCCTCGGCGCCGCCCTGACCCTGGCCGGGCTGCTCGGCGCAGGCCTCGCCCTGGACGACCTGCGCCGGGTGCGCGCGAGGCGCATCGAGCAGGCCGGGCAGCTGTGCGTCGCCGGCGCCCTGGCGGCCCTCGGGATGAGCGCCGCGACGCGCGGGCTGGACGGGGCGATCTCCGGCGGCGTGCAGCTCGCCGTCGCCGCCGCGGCCCTCGTACGCGCCCACGTCATCGGCGGAGTGTTCAAACAGGCCGGCAGGCTGCTGTGAGCGGCATCCCCACCTGGCTGAGCATCGCCGCCGTCATCACCGGACCGGCGTCCGCGGCTTACGCCGTATGGAGGGGTGCCCGCGACAAGGCCGTCAACGCGGCGGTGGCCGCGGCCACCGCCCCGTTCACCACCGGTAAGGAGGTCGCCAGCGAAGCGGAGATCGTCCTGCAGATGCGGGCCGCGGCCCTCGAGGAGGCCAAACGCCAGCAGGAGGCGCTGCGCACCCGTAACGCCGAGCTCGAGGCCCGCAACCAGGCCCAGGCCGGGCAGATCACCGACCTGTACACCAAGCTCGGGCAGGTCACCGCGAAGAACGCGGAGCTGAGCGAGCAGGTGCAGAAGTCCGGCGAGCGCGAGGCGCGCGACCGTGAACGCATCGAGACCCTCGAGACCGACCTCGCCGAGATCCGCAAACAGATCGGGCTCGGCGGCCCATAACCTCAGCCGCCGTGACCAGCGTCGATTAGGCGGTGTGCTCGCGGATCGCCGAGACGAGGACAGGCCCCATGTTGTGGCCGATGGAGAATCTAGCGGTCGCGCCACCGGTCGTGATTACCGTCAGGTGCGCAGCCGTCATCCCGTTGGCCGAGTAGGAGACGTCTGCGACCTTGCCATACGGCACGTCGTACACGGTTTCCTTCAGCAGCATCTTCTGGCGGAAGATGATCCTACGGTCGGTCAGGTACAAGGCTCCGGATACGCGACCCTTGGCGGCTGGTAGATGCGCGTTAACACGCTTCACTTCGCGTTCGACGATCTCGCCGTTCAGAAGCAGGTGATCTACCTGGCCCATTGTGGATCCTCCCCAGAAGACTAAAGCGCACCATACCGCCACTCAGCGTGATCATTCAGTGTTTCCGCGCAATGGATCGGGCTGCCCGCGCGAGGGTGCGGCCGAGCGCGGGCAGCCCTGTCTAGGGGGCCTGCTCGCTCTGCGCGCGCCGAGGAGGCGGAGGTGCCGGGATGGGCCGGCTGCCGTAGGTGTGGATCGCGGGTTCGAGGTCCTGGCGGGTGCCGTCGGCGCGCACCTCGTAGACGCGCAGGGTCAGGCCGCGGCCGGTCTCCTGGCCGCCTCTAGCCATCGCCGCGGCCCTGCTGCTGCTCGCCCTGGCCGTCGGCGGCCGCGGGGGCGGCGTGGATCGCCCAGGCCAGGTTGTATGCGCGTCCGCGCGCCAGGGCGTCGGAGCGCCGGCGGATCGGGTTGCGCTCGGCGGTCGACTCCTCGATCTCGACGACTTCCCAGTTGCGGTTCGCCGCTTCGCGCAGGCCGTCCTGTCTGGCGCGGTCCCTGGCGAAGTCGGTCGCCCCCCATGCCTCGAGCACGACGGGTTTGCGTTCGACAGCCACGGCGTCTCCTCCCTCAACCCTCACGGACGCGTAGGACATATGTCATACGTGACCAAGTAGACAGGTCCCTGTACCCAGCGTCAAGAGATATGCCATAAGTCATAAGACGCGTTAGAGTTCGGTCATGGAGATCCGAGGCACCAGCGCCTACCGCAACATCGCGGACCGCATCCGCGCCGACATCGAGTCCGGCGCCTATCCGCGAGGCAGCGAACTGCCCGGCCAGCACGAGCTGGCGGACCTCTACAAGGTCAACCAGACCACGATCAACCGAGCCTTGCGCGTCCTCACCGCATGCGGGCTCATCCAAACCCGACGAGGAGTGAGGTCCACCGTCATGCCCATCCCCCCGATCGTGCGCAACGCCGCCGAGCGGTACTCCCGCGCGGCCCGCGAGCGAGCCGGCGCCGCCGGCGCCTACGACGCCCAGATCACCGCCCTCGGGCACACCCCGCGCGTCGAGATAGAGGTGCGCCGGGCCAAGCCGCCGGCCCGCGTCGCGCAGCTGCTCGGCGTCAGCGCGCAGGAGGTCTCCGCGATCGCGCGCCTGCGCGTGATGTACGCCGACGACGTGATCACGCAGCTGGCCGACAGCTACGTCCCGCTCGACCTGTTCGCCGACACCGTGCTCGAGCAGGTCGAGGAGGGCCCCGGCGGCATGGTCTCCCGGATGGCGGACCTCGGCCACCCGCAGGTGCGCGTCGTCGAGGACACCGTCGGGCGCCCGCCCACGCCCGAGGAGGCGCACGCCCTGGGCATCGCCGAGGAGCAGAACGTCCTGTACAAGGAGCATGTCGCCTACGACGCGGCCGGCCGCGTCCTCGAGGTGACCACCCACGTGATGCCCCAGCACCTCTGGATCGATCGCGTGGAATTCCAGATCGACTGACCCGCGCGCCGCCGGGTACCACGGAGCTCCGAACAGGTTAATACTCACCTGTTCGGAGCTCCGCGTTTGCGGCGCTAGAAGTCACCGAGGTTCAGCCGGCGCGCCTCGTCGATGGCGCGCACCGCGGCCCGCCGCTTGGTGTAGCGGCGCAGCATGTCGTCGCTCTTCCAGCCCGCCACGGCCTTGAGGCCCCCCTCGGAGCCGCCGGCGTCCAGCCACCGGTCGGCGCTGGTGTGCCGCAGCCGGTGCGGGTGGAAGCCGGCGATGCCGGCCGCCGCGGCCCGCTGCCCGAGCGCGTAGTACAGGCCCGGGTAGTTCCAGGTGCGGCCCTTCGCGCCGAGCCAGAGCCGGTCCCCGGCCGCCAGGGGGTGCCTGCGGCGGGCGCGCACGTACCGGTCGATCGCCTGCGCGGTGTACGGGCTGAACGGCACCAGGCGCTCGATGCCGCCCTTGCCGAACAGCACCGTGGTGCCCTCCAGGATCCGCGTGCGCGAGAGCAGCATCCCGACGACCTCGCTGGCGCGCGACGGCGTCTCCACCATGAACCGCACCACCGCCTCGTCGCGCAGGTCCGCCAGCTCCCGGCCCTTGCACGCTTTGAGCAGCGCGGCGATCTCGTCGGGATTAAGGGGGTCGACCAGGACGTCGTCGAGCTTCGGGGGAGGCACCCCCTTGAGCTCGTCGGCGTCGATCTCGCCCTCGGCGAGCAGGAACGCGGAGAACTGCCGGCAGGAGATGTGCCGGGACGCGGCCGTCGAGGGCGCCGCGCCGGCCTCCAGCAGGTCGACGACGAACGCGCCGACCACGGCCTTGGCCAGGGCCGGGCGCGTGCCGCTGCCCGCGCACCAGCGCAGGAAGGCCTTCACCCCGTCCTGGTAGGACGCGATCGTGTGCGGGCTCTTGCGCTCGGTGCGCAGCCTCAGCGTCCAGGAGTCCAGCAGCAGCAGCATCTCCGCGAGCGCCGCCTCGTGCTGCGGCGAGGGGACGTCATTCCCCATGGTTTCATTACCTCCTGCGTCCGCCATAATGTTCAGAGCGAACGATGTACGGGATTCCGAGAGATCCTGTCCGGCCCGGAAGGCGGCTCTGACCTGCATGAAAGCAGCCGAAACCGCAGAGGCTACCCCTCGGATAAGTGGCGCTCATGTTACAGCCAACGATGTACGGGCCACCAGGTCACGCGGGGTGGCGCGCAACGATGTACGGCCTATTATGTTGAGGAAAGACGCGGTCTGAGCCAAGGGCCTGCTATCGGTCGGGCTCCGGCGCGCGCTGCTCGGCGCCGGGCATGCGCGGCGGCTGCATCAGAGCGCTGATGGCTGCGCCGGTGTCCGCGCAGCGCTCCTCGAGCGCGTTGTCTCTCGTCGCGTAAAGCAGGGCCGCCGCTTCCTCGTCCGCGGCCACCGCGATCCGTACTCCCTCGGGCATGGCCCGCACGTCCGGGTCCAGTTGCACCCGCATGTCTCGCTCCCCTGCGAGCTCTCGTCGCCGCCACGGTGGCCGACGGACTACACAGCCGACACCCGTCCGCTACCGTGTGTCAAGATGCGCACACTATCTGATTAACCGTCACGTCGCGTCCGGGCGCTCGTCGAGCTCGGCGACGCCGCGCACGACCTCGCGGATGTCCGGCTGCAGCCGCAGCCACGTCTCCATCTCGTCGCGCAGGCGCTCGCGCTCTTCCTCGGTCTTGTACATCCCCCGCTGGACGACCACGATCAGGCGCAACTTGCCGCCGGGCCGCGACAGCTCGATCACGTCACCCGCGAGGGTCTCGCCCTCGGACAGCGCCCAGCGCACCGACTCCGGCAGACCACTGACATCGCCCGTCGCAGCAGCCTCATGCGTCGCACTGGTGTTCTCAGATCCCGACACCGGCGTCGGCTCGCCGCCCTGCAGGATCGCCATGCAGGAGCCGTCTTTCCACCCCAGTGCCTTATCGATCGCCAGGAGAGTTCGGCGCGAAGGATGGGACGCCGCTTCGGGGTCCTCGGCGCGCTGGATCGTCATCTCTCCCAGGTCGGCCGCCGCCGCCAGGTCTACCTGCCGCCACCCGCGCGACTTACGCGCAGCAACGAGTGTGGCGGCCAATCGTGCGTAGTCCAGATCCACGCCCCACATCATGACGTATGAACTGACACCACGCGAGCGCCCTACAGAGCGCGCCACCTGCATTTGAGGCTTAGGGCGGTAGCTCAACTGGTGTCCGCGCTCCCCCGGTGCGCCGACTCGTGGGCATCATATTCTTCATTCCCCCTTGCATAGACACCATGTGGTGTCTAGGGTGATGGCCATGGCCAAGGCAAACGGCGCAGCGATTCAGGCCCTTCGTGAGGCCAAACACATGTCTGCTAGCGAGCTTGCGCGGCGGGCCGGTGTCACCCGCCAGCACCTCGGACGTATCGAACGGGGGGAGTGCGGCGCCTCGGACACCGTGATCCAGAGCACCGCTGCCGCGCTGCAGGTCCCAGCCGCAGCAATCAGTTACGAGATCCCCGAGCCGGTTGGGGCCACGCGGTGAGCGGCCAGTCTCCGGCGGAGGTCAGTGCGCAGCGCAGGGCGGCGGCGCATTCGTCGTGGGCGAAGACCCCGGATCGGGCGGCGCGGATGAGCGCGGCGTGGGCCGGCCAGTGGGAGGGCTTCCTGCGCCGGGCGGACCCGGACGGGGTGATGGAGCCGGCGGCGCGTGAAGCGGCAGCCGAACAGCTGCGCAAAGCCCACTACGCGGAGATCACCCGCAGATCCCTCGCGTCCCGGCGGGCCCGCGCCGCCGAGGCCCAGAGCACCTGAAAACCCGACGGCCGCCCCGTGCAGGGGGCGGCCGCCGAATCGAATCCACCTGCCCATCCCAGAGAGGTGAACCCGATCGTGAGCACTGATTCTATCCGAAGCCGCTGGCGTCGCCGTCGCGACGAGCGCGGCGTGCGCGAGGACGTCGAGGGCCGCTACCGGCTGCCGATCGCGAGCGAGCAGCCCGTCGACGACCGGCAGCAGCGGCCGGTGCCGCGGCACCGCGCCACGCACGTGCTGGCCGAGATCCAGCGCGAGGCCCCGATCCACGACGACGGCCGCCAGGCCCAGCCGGACGTGCCGCTGCTGGACCACGGCACCGTCCTGCGGCTGCGCGGCGAGATCCCGGCCGCGCGCCGCCTGGCCGAGATCAAACGCGGCAAGATCGTGGCGATCCGGCGAGACGCCGCCGACGCGGTCCGGTTCCTGGAACAGGAGATCCTCGACCTGGAGGCGCGCGCCGACAGCTACGAGCGCGTGCTGCAGCTCGCCGACGCGCCGCTGCCCCTCGCGCCCGTCCCGCCGCCCCTGCCGCGCTTCTACCCCGCAGCCCAGGACGGCGCGGTCTTCCACGACTCCGGCGAGGTCGACGGCGAGCAGGCCGAGCCGGCCGCGCAGTACACGGCAGCCACCGCGATGGATCTGAGCGACGGCTCGCAGGCGCAGGCCGAGGCCGCGGCGCCGACCGTCCCGGAACGGGTCGTGGGCGACGGCTGGTGGGATCGCGTCTCGGCCGGCGACACCATGACCGAGCTCGACGCGATGTTCCAGGGCGGTGCGCTGTGAGCCTCATGTCCAGGAACGGTCCCGTCGCGATCGACCCGCCGGGGTGCGGCTACACCGAGTGCCTGACCGGCAAGTACGTCCCGCTCGACCAGGCGACCAGGCAGCAGGTCCTCGAGCTGTTCGCCGGGCGCCTGCGCGACAACACCAACGAAGGCACCGATTTCACCGCCGTGGTTTCCGTCAACGGCGGCGACTACACCTGGACCTTCCGCGCCGTCGACCTGATCGAGGCCATCCGGGGCGGTGCGCTGTGAGCAGGTTCAGCGAATACACCGTCGAGGCCTGGCAGCAGGAGGTCGCCGAGCTCGAGAGCGCGGTCGGGAACGCGGACCGTGAGCTGGACCGGCTACGCGCCGAGCTCACCACGCAGCTCGAGGCCCGCAAGCAGTGCGCGGCGCGCGCCCATGATCTGCGCGGCCTGTTGCGCGGCGTCTCGAGCGAGCTGGCCGAGAAGTACCCCGAGCCGCAGGATGGCACGGGCGAGCCGGACCCGAGGCGCGACGGGCTGATCGACGGGCTGCGGGGGGTGGCCGACTACCTGGAGACGCACCCGCAGATCCCGACGCCGTATACGTCAGTGCCGATCGACATCACGATCCATGCGCGCCTCTACAGTGAGGGCGCCCACGCTGCGGCCAAGGCCGAGGCCGAGACCGACCGTATCGCGGCCCTTATGGGCGTCACCGCGTGCCGTGAGACGCCGAACTCGCACTACCGGGCCACGCTCCCGTTCGGCAAGTACGTGCACCTCGAGGCCGTCTCGACGCGCGGTTCTCGCCTGGACTGGAAGCCCGGCGACCCGATGCCCAGCGGTGTGCCCGCGGACGTCATCGCGAAGTACGAGGCCAAATACCCGCCGGCCGGGCACGACGCCGCCACTTGCCCGGACTGCACCGGCCAGGACACGGCCGAGGACGACGTCCCGGTCGGCCAGTGCGGCAAGCGTGCCGTGGACCTCGACGGCGCGACCGGCCGCTGCATCCGCGACGCGGGCCACGAGGACCCGATGCTCGAGGGATACGACGGCACGATGTCCGAGCACTTCGACCCCGCGTTCGGCGTCTGGGACGACGGCCACGTGAACGCTCGGCTGAAGCTGGTCGCCGGCGCGGACGGGTCGGTGGCGTGATGGACGTGCAGCTTACGTGTGTGCTGGACGCCGAGTCCTCGGCGAGGCTGTTCGAGACTGTCGAGCGCGGGCGCATCGCGCGGGGTTGGACGCGGTTGAAGCTGGCGCGGCGCGCCAATTACGTGAGCGCGCAGCGCACCGCGCTGACCGCGGACGTGCTCAACTCCTGGTCGTACAAGCGGGCCAACGGCACGCCGATCCGGATCGAGCTGGACAAGGCCCTCGCGCTGCTGGCCGCGGTCGATCTGGCCTCGAACCGCGTCGACGGTCTGCTCACGGAGTTGGGCGATGCGGTGGCGCAGCTGCTCGAGGACGCCGCGCCGCCCCCGTCGCAGCCGGACGGCCAGGACGACGACGGCCCGCTGGCGGTGGCGTCGTGATCTACGTGACGCACGGGATGTCGATCGCCGCGATCTGCGCCGCACCGTTCCTGGCCTATTGGGTCCTGGGCAAGCTCGAGGTCCGGCTGCGCCTGGCGCGTCACCGCCGGCTTACGCGCAAGCACGGCCAGATGCTGCGCCGGATCACCGGGGGTGCGCGATGACGCTCCTGGATGATGCGCTGCTGCAGCCGCCCGAGGCGCCGCAGCCGACGGCGGCCGCCGTGGTGCGGGCGTCGCGGGTGACTGCGGGATGGCGGCTGCTGATCGCGGGCCGCTGGTTCGAGGTGATCGGCGACCCGTGCCCGGCCGCCCAGGACGAGGGGCGGATCGCGATCTGGTACCGCGGCCCGGGCGCCGAGGTCCTCGACGTGCTCTACGCCGACCCGGCCGAGCCGATGTGGGCACGGCCGCCGGTCGGCGACCTGGTCGACCTGCTGTTGTCCGAGACCGCCGGCCCCGGTGTCGACGGCGACCAGGACGCGCCGGGCGGCGCGCGGTGAGCGCGGATGCGGTCCGGTTCATCGTGCAGGGTGGCGCCCTGCTCGGGCTGCTGTTCGCCGTCGCCTGGGCCGGGCTCGCGCTGTTCTGGCTGCTGCGCCGGTTGGCGCGCTCGGTGCGCGGGCTGCGGTCCCCGCGCCGAGGAGCGCAGCGGTGACCGGCCCGGCGCGCGCCGCCCTGGCATCCCCGTTCGGCCTGGTCGCCGATCTGGGCGCCGCGGCGGCCGCCGACCTCGGGCTCTCGGACGCGCAGATCGCGGCGTGGCTCGGCTACCTGGCCGGGAGCCTGATCGGCACGGACCAGGCCCGGGCGGCGATCGTGCGCGGCCGGCGGGAAGCGCACTCGCGGCGCCTGAACCCCGAGCGCTACCGCGGCGCCCGCTCGGCCGTCCCGGCGCCGCCCGTGGAGCGCAAGGCCCGCACACCCGAGCTGACGCCGATCGTCCGCCTCGCCGACGCCTTCACCGCGGGCGCCACCCTGACGCCGGCCGACCCGCCGCCGCCCGAACCCGAGCTCGAGATGGAGCCCGCGGCGCCGGCCCTCGTCGACGTCCCGGACCCCGAGCCCGGGCCGCCGGAGCCCGAGATACCCGAACCGGAGCCGGAGCCGGTCGTCGAGCCGGAGCCCGTGCCCGAGTCGGTGGCGCCGCCGGTCGTCGACGAGCCGGCCCCGGAACCCGTCTCGGAGCCCGAACCCGTGGCGGCGCCGGTGGATGCGAAGGCCGCGAAGGAGGCGGCTGACGCGGCCGCGATCGCCCGCGCCGTCGCGGCCGCCCTGGCCCGCTCGGGATAGGGCCGATAGATCCCCGCAGACGCACACGTCCCCCGGCGTCCGCGGGACTCCCGGGCCGGCCGCTGCAACGGCCGCCCGGGGGAGCAGGGCCGCCGCGGCCCACGCCGACGGCCGCGGCGGCCCGTCCCCTCAACCCAGACTCCCGCCCTGCCGGCCCGCACGCCGGCGGGGCGGGGACCAACCGTAAGGACACGAGCATGGATATTCAGGAAGCCGTCGACCGTGTCGCCGCGTACCTCGCGGCCCGCGCCGAACGCCTCGCGCCGCCCCGCGTCATCACCAGCTGGCACGGCATCGACCTCGCGGCACGCGACCTGCAGGCCCTCGTCGACGCCGCCCGGCGCCCCACCCGGTGGACCGACCCGGTCAGCGGCGCCGTGTACGACCTGACCCGCCAGTACGTCGACAAGGACAGGGACATCTGGGAGCTGTCCGGCTGGCAGCAGCGCATCGACGGAACGCTGATCCCCTTGTTCAGCGTGCCCGCGTGCGACGACGGCTGCCAGAACATCCAGCTGCCCTACGTGATCGCGGACTTCGGCCCGCTGACCGTGCGCCCCCTGCCCGTCGAGGCAGGCCTCTGATGGGCGGCCGCACGCCGCCGCGGGTGGCCGCCTACCTGCACGCCGCGCCGCACCCGATCCTGCGCCGGCTGCGCGAGGAGCGCCTGGCGGCCGGCCTGTCGCTGACCATGTTCGCACGCAAGAGCGGCATGACCGCGGCCGCGATCGGCAGCCACGAGCGCGCCGACCGCGGCATCACCCTGGCCGCCCTGATCGAGCACGCCGCGCACTTCGGCCTGGAGCCGGTGCTGCGCCCGATCGGCGCCAACGACGACGACGCCTACCAGCGCGGCCACGACGCCGCCGTCGCCAAGATCTGCAAAGCCCTCGGCATCCGCACGGACGACGAGTGGGCCGCGCAGCGCGTCTGGGAGCAGGCCCTCGCCCAGGACGTCGACGAGCTTGAGCACGCGGAAACGGAGGCCTGATGGCCACCGGACCCGAGCACTACATGGTCGCCGAGCGCACGCTCGACGAGGTCGTCAGCGGCGTCTACCCGGACGATCAGCAGGTCACCTGGGCTCTGGCGAAGGCCCAGGTGCACGCGACGCTCGCGCTTGCCGCGGCGACGGCTCTCCTGGTCCCGGAGCAGGACACCTACCCGGACCTCAACCCGTGGTCCGCCGTGATGGGCCGCAGCGCCGTCACCGACCCTGGCGCAGGGTCCTGATGGACGTCGACGCGCTGTTCGAGGTCCCCGAGGGCGCGGCCCGCCTACCGCCGCCGGCGCCGGTGCGCCTGACGCCCGGGGAGAAGCTGCGCGAGCGGCAGGCCGGGAAGCTGGCCCGCGGCGTGCATCCGCTCTCGATGCCCACCGGCAACCCGATCCGCCTGCACCCGGGCGCCGCGCCCGCCGCGGACCGGGACGCGGCCGGCCTGCGCTGCGGCTCGTGCCGCTTCCGGGAGCTGCTCACCGACTACCACGCGACCCACTGCTTCCCGAAGTGCGTGCGGCCCGGCGCCGCCGGCGGTCAGCCGCGCGCCACCCACAGCGCCGCGTCCGACGTGCGCGCCTGGTGGCCGGCCTGCGTCGACTACGAACCCAAGGAGGACGCCTGATGCCCAACCCGTTCCACCGCCTCCGGATCGCCGTCGAGGACGCGGCGCTCGGCATCGTGCCCGAGCCGCCCGAACCGGAGTCCGAACCGGCCGTAGCGCCCGCGGCGCGGCGCATCTTCCAGGTCCCGGACGCGGCCGCGCGCGCCGAGGGCGCGCTGGTCGTGCCGGTGCAGCTGCCGGACAAGACCGGTTCGCCGCTGGTGGCGTGCGAGGGCTGCCGCGGCCGCGACGCGGTGATCGCCGAGCTGCGCCAGGAGCGCGGCGAGCTGCGCGGGCAGTTGGCCCGGGCCAGTTTCGGCCGGACCGGTTCCGCGACGCGGCCGGTGTGACGATGCCGCGCACATCACGGGGGGACGCAGACGGCGCGGGCCCGCAGGAGATGAAGTGGCGCGTGACCCGCGCGGTGCGCGCGTCCTGCCTGCCCGCCGAGGCGCGCCTGATCATGCACACCCTCGCCGACATGTCCGTGACCGGAACCGCCGAGCTGCCGCCCGGCAAGAACCCCTCGACCGCGCAGCTGGCCCGCGAGACGGGCCAGAGCGAGACCACCGTCAAGAAGTACCGCAAGCTCCTGGAGAAGGACGGCTGGATCGTCTACACCCGTCCGACCCTGCAAGAGCGCGTCAACCACCTGCCCGGGTCCTACACCCTGAAGGTCCCCCCGACCGAGGAGCGCCTGCCGACCCTCGACGAGTACGAGCGAGGGGCGCACGGCGACCCTCGCCGAGGGTCGTCCCCCGACCCTCGCAACACAGATCGAGGGTCGTCTCGCGACCCACGCGAGGGGCGCGAGACGACCCTCGCGAGGGGCGCGGCGCGACCCTCTAGTAAAGAACAAGACCTTCAAGAAGAAGAGAAAACCGCGCGCGACGCCGTGCGCGAGGCGATCGACGGCGTCTGCGCTCACCTGGCCGACCGGATCGCAGCGAACGGCACTCCGCGCCCCCCGGTCACCGAAGCGTGGCGCACCGCCGCGGCCGCGCTGCTCTACGAGGACGGCCACACCCCCGAGCAGCTCGTCAAAGCCATCGACTTCGCGCACGGCGACGACTTCTGGCGCATCAACGTCGTCAGCCCGGCCCGGCTGCGCGAGCACTACCACTCGCTGCGCCTGTCGGCCGACCGCGCCCGCAACCGCGCCGCCCAAAGTGCCGCCGCGGCCACGCCGCTGCCGCCCCCGGTCGCGCCGCTCGGCGAGCAGCGCCCCGCCCCGGCCGAAACCCTCGCCGAAGCCCGGGCTCGCGTCGCCAACAATCGCGCCGCCGTGCACGCCGCCACCGCCAGCGGCCGCCCCGCCGCGGCCGCCTTCACCCCGCCTACCGAGGAGAACCCGTGAAGCACCAGCACACCCCGACCCGATCCTGCCCGCACCGCTACTACCGCACCCTGCACACCGCGGCCGGGATCTCCTTCGCGATCTTCGGCGCCCGGCTGCTGTTCAACGGCCTCGACGCCGCCGTATGGCTCGCCGTCTGCGCCCTGATCGGCCTGACCGTCTCGCGCCTGGTACACGGCAAGAACGTCCTGCACCAGGTCGTCGACGAGGCCATCGAAAAGGCCCGCGGCGTACACCTGATCGTGCGCCCCGGCTGGGCGCTGTTCGCCGTCATCCTCGACGGCCTCTACGTCGACTCCAGCCTGCTGCGCGACAACGGCGCCCTCGCCCTGCCGACCCCGGACGTCAACGGGTTCGCCGCGATCGGCGTCGCCGCGGCCGTGGTCGCGCTCTACGAGTTCGCCCACCGCCAGGCCACCCGCCCGGCCCGCCCGAAGACCGTCCTGGCCACCGCCCGCGGCGGCGCCTGATGGCCACCCGCGAAGGCAACGAGTCCCGCATCGACGAGGCCCTTGCGATCCTCGCCCCGATGCCCACCAGCGCCGAGCAGGACCGGCGCGCCGCGATCACCGCATGCGCCCACGCCGTCGACCTCGACGACGCCCGCGAACTGCTCGCCGCCCTCGGCCTGCACGGCGGCGAACTGCACGACCCACAGGCCCGCTCCTGGCGCATCGTGCACGGCACCCGCAACGCCGCCGAGGCCCATCAGGACGCCGGCACCCCCCTGTGCGAGCCGTGCCTGCGCTGGCAGGACGTCGAGGACCGCAAGAGCGCCCGGGCCGCCTCGTGACCCCGCCGCCGATCCCGCAGCGCCTCGCGCACCGGCCCACCGTCGGCGGCCTGGTCGAGCCGTACATCTCCATGCGCGCCGGCGAGCGCGTACTGCTCGGCCAGGTCAAGGGCATCAAGGTCGCCCGCTGCATCGTCGAGCAGCTCTGCCAGATCTGCGGCCGACCCCTCATCCCCGGCGCCCCGTTCCTGTTCCTCGGCACCCAGCACGTCCTCGACGAGCACTTCTCCGCCGAGCCCGCACTGCACCCCGAATGCGCCGCGTACTCCATGGCCGCCTGCCCGATGATCAACGGCTCGATGCGCACCTACAGCAAGCACCCGTTCGCCCTGGACGGCAGACCCTGCGACGACCCCGGCTGCGACTGCACCGGCTACATCACCCACAACCCCGAATCCGGCGACAAGGCCGGCCAGCCCGCCGAACCCTGGCACCAGATCTGGATCACCGACTACACCGTCGGCGTACGCAAACCCGGACCGCTGACCGCCGACAACGTCACCGGCGCCGTGCTGACCGGCCGCATCCTCAAAATCCGCGAGATCCTGCGGCCCGGCACGCCATGACCGGCCGGCGGGACGTGCGCGACGAGATCCTCGCGGCCTGGGAGAACATCCTCGGCCGCACCACCGACGCGGGCAGCCGCGCCCACGCCGTCACGCTCGAACTCGCCGTCGCCGCCGAAAACCGCGGGGCCGACCTCAACCCGCCGCGGCGCCCGCACGACCCCGACGCCGACTGGCGCATCCGCCGCCCCGGCGACCAGCGCGCCGGCCAGCGCCTGGCCCGCACCGCCGTCTACGGCACCGGCACCTGCCAACTGTGCCGCACCGAACAGCCGCTCACCCGCGGCGGCCTGCTCGACGAGCACCAGGCCGACCCCGACGAACCCGACTGCCTCGGCGCCGCACTGCCACCCGCCGCCGACAACCCGGAAAGACCCGACCTATGACCAGCACACTCACACCCGACGAACTGATCGGCCTGTACGTCAGCGTCAAACGCCGCGCCCACTACGAACACGGCGTCGTCCTGCCGCCGCGCCCCGGCACCAAAGCCGTCAGGCTGCGCCTGGCCCTCGACGACGGGCGCACCGTCCGCATCGACGACCCCGCCGCCCTGGACCTCACGCCGCACCACAGCCTGACCCGCGAGACCAAGACCAACAAGATCCTCGCCACCGCCAAGCGCGTCAGCGGCCGCCCGACCTACCGGTACGGCGACCTGCCGGCGAAGCACCTGGCGACCAAGACCATGCTGCGCCGCGAACACCGCCGCAAGCCCGCCCCCGGCCAACTGCCCATCGCCTACTACGACGCCCGCGAGATGTGGGCGCCGCTCTACGCCGTCGTCGATGCCGCCGAGCTGCCCCCGCTACCCACCGCCCGCGCCGAGGCTTTCACCGGCGCCCGCACCTGCACCGTCTGCCTCACGGTCTTCGAGCGGCCGCTACCCAAGAGCCCCGAAGGTGACCGCTACTGCGAACCCTGCCACCAGGAAGCGGCCGAGCAGCGCTGGCTCGAGCAGGCCCGCGCCGCCCAACACCAAGCCGCCACCTGGGCCCGCGAGGTCCTGGCCGACCCGACCGCGGTCCTCGTGCACCGCGACCGCGACTGGCAGATCCCGGCCTACCGGATCGAGACCTTCGACGGCACCCAGCTGCTGCACGCCAAGATCCGATCCTTCGAGGACGTCGAGGCGATCCGCCTCGGCAACGACACCCCCGCCGAACGCCAGAAACTGCGCGACCGCTACGCCGGCACCGTCAGCGCCCGCGAGATCCTCCCCCAGCTCGAAGCCCTGCACGGCCGGCGCCTGATCACCTGGGCGGGCCTGCACGACCAAGACTTCTACGCCTGGGACTCCGAGAACCAGCGGCGCCTGACACCCATGCTCACCAGCGCCCTGGACGACCAGATCAGCCCGCACTTCGCCCTGTGGAGCCCCGTCGCCCCCTGGCGCGGCTCCGGCTTCTGGTACCGCCAACCCGAACTGTCCTCGAGCTACACCGGCCACGACGGCCATATCGAGCACCTGCTGCGCGTCGCACCCAACCTCGCCTCCGCGCTCGCCACCATCCGCGGCCGCCTGACCGCCATGGCCACCGAGACCGCACCCGAACCCCGCATCGCGAAGGACATCACCCAGCCATGACCACCGACACCCCGTACGACCACGACGTCGAACGCTGCAAGCCCCTGCAGCTCGACTTCGCCAAGATGACCGACAACATTCAGGCCCGGGCCGACGCCATGGGTAGACCCCTGCGCGGTTCCAAGGTCATCGCCCACACGCTCGCACACCTGCGCGAAGAACTGCCCGACCTGACCGACCGGCAGATCGCCCGCGTCGCGCTCACCCTCGGCGCCCTGGCCTCCGACATGATCCGCAACAGCGACAAGTGGAACGCCACCGGCATCGCCAACATCATCATCAGCTCCGGAGCGGCACTGTGGGCCGGCGACCCGGACCGCACCCTCACACCCGAGCAGTGGTCCACCCAGTACGGCATCGTCGTACGCGACCCCGACGGCTGGCGAGAAGACGGACAGAGCTGGGAAACCCCCATCACCCTGCGCGAGTTCAACCGCCGCATGACCTGCTCTACCACCGGCCCCGACATGGCCGAGATCCGCGGCCGGCTCTCCGATGACGTCGCCGCCCTGCCCAAGCAGCCAAAGGCCGACACCGACACCGACACCGAGAGCGACCCGACATGATCCCCGTCCGCGCCCGCGTCGACTCACCCATCACCACCACCGGCATCCGACCCCCGATGCACCCCGACCACCCCATGGCCCAGGCTGGCGTCCGCTGCCCGGCCTGCGACGGCCCGCTGACCGACCGGCCCATCACCTTCGTGATCGTCGGCATCGACCCCGAACAGCGCGCCCAAAGCAAGCAATACGCCGCCTGCGGGGCCGTGGTCGTGCACGCCGACTGCGCCGGCCTCCGCGACGAAGACGACAAGGAAGACCCCTCGTGACCAAGCGCGCCCCCGCCGAGCTGCTCGACGACATCCTCGAGGGCCGCACCCAGACGCCCCACCTGATCGCGTCGCTCGCCAAGGACGTCCTAGCCGAGCACCGGCAACTCACCGAGGACAACCGGCAGATGCGCGAGATCCTGCTGCGCATCGACGAACTCGTCTACGAACAGCCGGCCGAGTTCATGCGCTTCCCGCTGCGCGACGCCCTCAGCGCCCTGGCATGCGGGAACCTGCTCGGCGAGAAACGCCAGGATGCCGAACAGCCGGCCTGCCGCCGCGTGAAGGGCCACACCACACCACGCCACGCCGACGGAAACCTGCGCTGGGTCGCTTTCACATCCGGTGGCAAGTTCGGGCGCCCCGAGCACGAGCACCAGGCCCTCGTCGACGACACCCCGGACGGAACCTGAGGCGACAGCCATGGAATCCGACTTCGTCCAAAGCCGCACCGGCCTGATCATCGGCCTGCTCGTCGCAGCCGTCTGCCTCACCGTGCTCTACCTGACCGCACGCGCCCAGCCCACCCCGCCGGCCAACGGCCCCACACCCGTCATCGCCACACCCACCGCAGCAGCACCCCGCTGACCGACAGGACGACCACATGTCCTTCCCGCCCATCGAGAACACGCCCGAACCGCGACGCACCCAGGAGATCCGCGCCCGGTACCGCGAGGGCACCTACGCCAACTCCTGGTATCACACCAGCGAGTACCAGGCCGTCATCGGCCACCTGCTCCAGGAGATCGACCTACAGGCCACCGCCATACGAGAACTCGGCAAACGCCTGGCAGCGCGGCCCACCGCGATCATCGCCTACGAGCCCACCGCGACCGAACAGGACATCGCCGAACTGCGCGAGCGCTTCGCCTTCGCACAGAACAACGGCGAGCCCCTGAAGCTGCTACCGCCGAACGTCGTCGAGATCTACCGCCGCACGCCCGAAGACCGGCGCCGCTACCTCACCGAACACCGCGACGAAGCGATCCAGCGCGGCATCCCGGCCGAACTGGTCGACATGATGATCGCCGAGGTGGACGAATGAGCAAGCTGCCCGGAGGCAAGCAAGTTATCGCCTGCGCCGATCTGATCGGACGAAGCGGAGCACGCCAATTCGAGATCGGATACCTCGACGATGATGTGCCCATAGACAAAGCCCGCTGGTATGCGCACGCCATGTTCCGAGGCACCCGCATCACCGTCGCCGACCACGCCGGCCCGGAGCAGGCGGCCATGGCGCTCGCCCGGAGAATCCTCACCGGCGCCAAGTGCAGCTGCGGCCGGCTAGTCGCTCTACGGGAAGACGGCGCTGTCGCATTCCGCAAGGCGACGATGGCCGACGGCACGCGATGGACTGCCGAGGAGGCCGCGAACGCCGGCCAGTGCCTCTGGCGCCTGATCGGCGACCGCTGGGAGCCTTCCTGTCCGGTTCCTGCTGTGCCCCTAACGATGCCGGGCGGACGGTGAGCGCCGTGAGCGAACCTGTCTCCGCTGATCCGTTCGGCGGCTTCTATCGCGGGCAGCTGGCCAAGCTTGTCGCCGACGTGTATGCCCGACCGCCGCTCTACTTCGACAGTCCGGAAGGCCGTGCCAAGCTGGCGGCGCTCAACGCAGAACGCGAGGCGCGCCTCACCGTCGAACTCGCCGCAGCACAGCAGGAATGGCGCGACCGGTCCGCATCGAGCCAGGACAACCCGCCAATATTACGTGTGCTGGAGATCCATCAGCCCGAACGCCAATCCAGGGGGATCGGCTGCAGCGAATGCTGCGAATCCGACGGCGACGACACGGTCGCGGTCGAATGGCCCTGCGTCACCTACCGAGCGATCAAGGGCGAGATATGAGCTCACTCAAGCTGACGGCCGACCAGCTGGCCATCCTCGCCGACACACTCAAGCAGCTGACCGAGATCACCCGGAAGACAGGCATCGAGTTCGACGGATTAGGGATGTGGCAGATCGAGTACGCCGGAAATCACATCAGGGTGTGCAGTGGAGAAGACGGCTACTACATCGACAACTACTGCGGGTGAATCCAGATGCCCAGCAAGTTCTGCCTCGGCTGCGGAAAGCTCACCACCAACGGATCACGCTGCCCGTTATGCCAGGAAAGACTACAGCAGCGGATGAACGCCGCGCGGGGAACCACCAAGCAGAGAGGCCTCGGCGGAACACACCGACGCCGAGCAGAGAAGATCGTCGCAGCAGCCTACGTGTGCGGCCGCTGCGGTGAGCCACCCACCAAGGACAACCCGCTGACCGCACACCACACCACACCGAGAGCGAAGGGCGGAGATGAGAGCACACCGATGGTCGCCCTGTGCAGGCGCTGCAACAGCAGCCTCGGCGACAAGACATGACAAGAGGACGACGAGATGTAAGCCTACGTATAGCCTCTGACCTGCGGCGATGCAGAGATCATGCATACATGCAGGTCAGGGCTTGATCGTTTTTTTAGTGGATCAGTGCGTGGCGACCCCGCCCCTCGCTCCCATTTTTCCGTGGTACCACAGCGATTCGTTTTTTGGCTCGGAAGGGTTTCATATGGAATCGGATAAAATCGGACGTTCTGAGATGGGACGTCCGTTCGCTGAGCTGCGTGACAGTGGTCTGCTATGGCTCGTCAACGCGGCGGTGCTCCATTCGCGCGGCTACGCGCTCGCCCTCCACTTCGACGACGATGGAAATGCGACCGGCTGGAGCTTGCAGGGAGACGGTTCAGAGCCCTGGACGTTCCTGACCGACGATCCAGAGATCGACCAGCGGTTCGCCTCCGTGAACCGGCTGCTGGCCGCGCACTGACATGCCCCGCACGAAGAAGGCCGGCGGCCAGGTCGCCGACAGGCGTAACGGCCGGCATCTGGAGCTCGCGGTGGTTGCCGGGTCGCGCCCGGACCTTCCGGCGGATCATGCGTATTGCGCGGGAGCGCTCGAGGCGTGGGAGGGGCTGTGGGCGGACCCGGTCGTGGCGGCGCAGTCGCCGGCGGACCGGGCGATCGCGCTGCGCTGGGTGGACGCCCTGAACCGGTACCTGGTGCTGACGGCCGAGGCCGACCGGGAGCCGGTGGTTGAGGGTTCAACCGGGCAGAGCGTGGCCAACCCGCTCTACGGCATCGCCGACCGGGCGATGCGCGTGGTCGAGTCCTGCGAGAAGCAGCTGGGCATAGGTCCTCACAACCGGGCGGCGCTCGGGATCGCACTGATGACGGAGAACAAGTCGCTGTCCGAGATGGCGGCCCGCGCGGCGGAACGGAGGCCGGCAGCCCGTGACGTCGACGACGAGGACCCGCGCATCATCCCGGGCGCCCTCGGCTGAGCCGAACTGCCTGGACTGCGGCTGGGCGCCCGAACCGGGCCGGCTGTGGCCCTCGGAGGGCCGCGCCGGCGTCCGGTGGATCGAGGCGAACCTGATCTGCGCCGAGGGCGACTTCTACGGCCAGCCGATCGTGCTGCGCCTGGACCAGAAGCGGTTCCTCTACCGCTGGTACGAGTACTGCGGCGGCTGCGGCCGGTGGCGCTACAAGCAGGGGCTGCGCGGCGCGGCCACCGGCGACGGTAAGAGCACGTTCATCGCGGCGATCGCGTGCCTGGAGTTCGCCGGCCCGCCGGAGATCGCCCCGGCCTCCCCGAACGTCATCATCGCCGCTGCGGCGTTCGACCAGGCGAACATCCTCTACAGCATGGTCGCCACCATGCTCGGCGGCCGCGACCAGTCCGTACCCGAGGCGCCGCTGTGCGGCCTGTTCGAGGTCTACGACACCAAGGCCACCTTCGCCGACGGGCGCCCCGGCAAGATCCAGCGCATCGCGGCCGTCGCCGGCACCAACGAGGGCGGCATCCCGACCCTGTTCATCGCCGACGAGCTGCACGAATGGGGCGAGCCCGGCTCGCGCAAAGCCCGCCTGCACGTCGTTGTCGGCAAATCCACCAGAAAGCGGCGCCTTCGCTGCCAGATTCTCGATGATTGCGGCGAATTCGAGGACGTTACCCGCGGTCCCGGGCGGATCCTGAACCTCTCGACGGCAGGGTTCGACGTCGACCACTCGCTGCTCGGCGAGATGTACCAGCGCGGCAAGCGCGCCGAATTGGACCCGGACGTCGCTCCGGAGCTGCTGTTCGACTGGCAGGAGGCCGGCGACGACCTGGACTTCACCAATCCGGAGCACCGGCGCATCGCCGTGGTCGCCGCCTCCGCCGCCGCGGGCATCCTGTGGGACATCGAGGACCGGGTGCGCTCCTGGGATGAGATGCCGCACCACGAGTGGATCCGCTACATGGCGAACAAGTGGGTCGACGTCGCCGTGGAGAGCTGGCTCAAAGACCACCCGACCAAATGGGGCGAGTGCCTCGGCACCTGGACCGTGGATGGCACGGAACCGACGGTGCTCGCGATCGACATGGCGCTGCGCCGCGACTCGGTCGCCGTCGTGGAGACCGTGCTGCTGGCAGACGGCCGCTACGCGGTGCGCGCGAAGATCTGGCTGCCGATGGACGGGCGCATCGACCACGCCGACGTCTTCCAGTACGTCAAGAACCGCGCCGACGACCTCGGGCCGGCCTTCAAGGGCTTCGTCTACGACCCGCGGTTCTTCGAACTTCCGGCTATCAGCCTCGAGGAAGCCGGCCTGCTCGTCATCCAGTTCGACCAGCAGCCCCAGCGCATGGCGCCCGCGGTCGGCATGACGTACGACCTGATCCTGGCCAAGCAGCTCGTGCACGAGGACGACCCGGCATTCACCCGGCAGGTCAAGGCCGCAGTCAAACGCGAGTGGGAACGCGGCTTCACCCTGTCCAAGGGCAAGAGCCGGGTGCACATCGACGCGTGCGTCGCGATGTGCATGGGCGTCTGGTCCCTTGCCACCCTCGAGGAGCAGAGCGACGTGCTTCAGCAGATCTGGTGAGGCGGCGCGGCGCTGGCCCGGGCGGCGTGTTCGGAGCATGATGGTTGACCATGAAGCGCCTGGCGTCCGGATACCGGTCGCTCACCCTGCATTTGGCTGCCCTGGCAGGGCATACTGTCCGCATAGCGCACACCCTGTTTGGGGCCGCGGGCGCTTGTCTGGTCTCCTGGGGGGCCGCGATGATCTACGTACCGGCCGGGTGGATCTGCGGTGGAGGCTTCCTGCTGTGGATCGCCAACGAGCTCGCCGCCGTGGCCGCCACCCGCGCCGCCGGCGCCGCGGCGCAGGACCAGACCTAGATGGGCACCTTCACCGCGGGCCGCCCCGCCTCGGCCCGCGAACAGCGGTCGCTGACCTTCATCGCCCCGCCGATCGGCGCCTACACCCAGGCCCTGCAGGACTACTCCAGCGGTGACACCGAGGGCGCGATGCGCCAGAACACGGTGTTCAAATGCATCCGCCTGGTCTCCGACGTCATGGCGCAGATGACCCCGATCGCCTATCGCGGCCCCGGCCCGGGCCACGGGCCGGCCGACCGGCTTCCCTCCCCGCAGATCCTCGACGAACCCTCGGCCGACGCCGACATCTACGACTTCACCTACATGCTGATCACCAGCGAGCTGCTGCGCGGCAACGTGTACGGGGACATCACGGCGCGCGACAAGTTCGGCTACCCGGTGCAGATCGAGCTCAAGCACCCGGACCGGTGCAAGGTCGTCGAAGACCGCGACGGGGTGATCGTCTACAAGTACGGGCACCAGACGATGGCCCGCGACCGGGTGTGGCACAAGATGGCCTACCGGATGCCCGGGGTCGCCACCGGCCTCTCGCCGATCAAGTACATGCAGAAGCTCATCGAGCTGTCCACCACCGCGCAGTCCTTCGGGCTGCAGTACTTCCAGGACGGCGGCCACCCGAGCGGGATCCTGACCAACGACACGGTCAAGACCGTGTCACAGGAAGAGGCCAAGACCGTCAAGATGCGGTTCCTCGCCGCGGTGCACGGCACCCGCGAGCCGGTCGTGATGGGCGGCGGCTGGAAATACGACCAGATCCAGGTCAACCCCGACGAGAGCCAGTTCCTCGAGACCCAGAAGATGACCGGCTCCCGCATCTGCGGAATCTTCGGCGTACCCCCGGAGATCGTCGGCGAAGCCTCCGAGGGCAGCTCCATCACCTACGCGAACGTCGAGAGCCGCGGCATCGACTTCCTGAAGTTCGGCCTCGGCGGCTGGGTGAGCCGCCTGGAGCGCTGGTACACCAAGCTGCTACCGCGCGGCCAGTACGTGAAGCTCGACACCTCCGCGCTGCTGCGCTGCGACACCCTGACCCGCTACCAGGCCCTGCACCTGCTGGTCGGCTCCCGCATCATCACCCAGGACGAAGCCCGCGCCATGGAGGACTGGGCCGCTCTCACCGACGAGCAGAAAGCCCAGATCAACGCCCTGGTCACCCCGATCCCGCCGCCCATCGGCTCCCCGAAGATCGGCTCCTAGGAGGCCGCCATGCCCGCAGTCGCAACCCACCACACGGCGACCTCCGACTCCGCGTGGGACGCCGGCGCCCAGACGAAGAACCTCGCGCCGGACGCCACGGCGGCGGTGCTCGCCGACGTGTTCGCGTGGAAGCCGACCGGCGAGGACGCCGGCAGCAAGAGCAACTGGAAGTTCCCGCACCACTTCGTCGGCGCCGACGGCACCCCGGGCGACGCGTCCACCGTCGCCTGCTCCGACACCGTCGCCGCCCTCAACGGCGGCCGCGGCGGCACCACGATCCCGGCCGGCGACAAGCGCGGGGTCTACAACCACGTCATCGCGCACCTGCGAGACTCCGGCGTGAAAGAGGCCGACTTGCCCGAGCTGAAGAACGCACCGACCCGGCCCGGCCGTACGCGCTGGAGCGTGGAGACCCCGCTCGAGCTGCTGCGCGAACGGCGCAGCGCGATGCGCGGGCGCCGCGAGCGCCGCCACCAGCCCCTGCTGATGCCCGGCATGAGCCGCCAGCAGCTCTCGCGCGGCAACGTGCGGGCGCAGTTCGAGTTCCGCGCCAACCCGGACTCCGCGTCCGGGCCCTCCTTCCGCTTCGAGGGCTACGCCGCCACGTTCGAACAGCCTTTCGAGATGTGGGACGCCTGGGGCGACCCCTACGAAGAGGTCCTGTCGGCCGGCGCCTGCAACCGCACCCTGGCCAACGGCTGCGACACCCAGTTCCTCGTCGGACACGACGAGACCGGGCTGCCGATGGCGCGCACCCGCTCCACCACCATGACGCTGTCCGCGGACACCACCGGGCTGCTCACCTTCGTGCCGCGCCTGGACGGGCGCAACCCGCAGGTCCTGCAGCTGGCCTCCGCGATGGAGCGCGGCGACGTCGACGAGATGAGCATCGGATTCATCTGCACCGGCCAGAGCTGGTCGCGCGACTGGATGGAACGGCGCATCACCGAACTGAGCCTGCACCGCGGCGACGTGTCCATCGTGTGCTGGGCGGCGAACCCCAATGCCAACGGCGCCAGCCTCGAGGCGGTCCCCGTCTCCGAGGCGGCCGCCCGCCAGGCCGGCTTCGGCCGCGAGGCGCGCACCCCGACCGCCCCGTACTTGGCGAAGCCCGGCGAGGGCAACGAGTGCCCGCAGTGCCACAGCCAGAACGACAGTGACGCAGCCTATTGCGACCAGTGCGGCACCGCGATCCGCCCGAGCGGCGCCAGCACCGCGCAGGAGAACGAGACCCAGCGCTGCTCCTGCGGCACCTGGAACGCGGACGACGCGAAGTTCTGCGACCAGTGCGGCCAGAACATCAGCTCCGACCTGGACGCCGACAACGGCGGGCGCGGCAACGGCGCCACCGAGGCCGCGACGTCCTACTGGGACTGGTCCCGGCGCCGCCCCGGCGAGCGGCGCGCAAACGCCGAAGACCCCGGCCTGGAACCTGACGGCGCGGAGCCGGACTTCACCGGCGCCCCGCCGCACGACACCTCCGAGCACGGCCCCGGCTCCCTGGTCTGCCCGAACGGGCAGTGCGCCCGGGCCAACGGGCCCGACGCGAAGTACTGCGACCAGTGCGGCCAGGTCCTCTACGACGACGGAGGCCTGATCGGCTCCGGAGACATCGACGACGTCATCACCGACTCCTCGGGCCTGATCGAGGAAGAGGACATGACCCTGGCCCGCGCCCGGCTGCGCTACCTCGAGCTGAAGGGCTAAGCAGAATCCCCGTCGGGCCGCGCCGTGAAGAAGAGCCGGCCGGCCTCGCTCGCCGCTTGCGCGAAGGCAGTCATCGCCCTGCCGATCGGCGTTGCGGCGAACGCGGCAAAGTTCGCTGCGGCCGCCCGCTCCTCGGCGTCGTCCTGGACGGCCTGTGCTCGCCGGCGCATCTGCTCGATCTTCATTCCGTCGCCTCCTTGACACGCACCGTACCCGACCTACGGCCGTAGTAGGCCGAGACGCACGAGACGTCCGCTCAGCGCCCATACCTGTTCGTTTATCGGACGATCGATGTACGCTGGGCTGAGCCAGGCATGACCCGGAGCACCCGCGCCGCGACCCCGGCCCCGATGGCGATCGGGGACACGACTCGCCGGCCCGGCCCGCCACCACTCCTCTGCGGCTACGTCAACCGACCCGCGACGTAGAGGAGAACCCCATGCCACCCGGGGTGATCGACGACCTCCGCACCCACCGCTCCGCCCTGATGACGGAGATGGGCGCCCTCACCCAGCTCGACGCCAAGACCATCACCACCGAGCAGCGCGCCCGGCTGCGCGAGCTCGACGAAGAGATCACCACCCTGGACGGCGAGCTGGAGCTGCGCGAGCGCCAGGCGGAGCGCGAGCGCCTGGCCGCCGAGTCCCGGGCCCGCACCTCCGGCGGCCAGCCGAGCGACCACACCGACGGCAACCCGGCCCCCACCGGCTGGTCCGTGGGCACCGAGCCGACCATCTACGGGCGCGGCTCCAAGAACAGCTACTTCCTGGACCTGGCCCGCTCCGAGCTGAACCGCGGCGAGGGATCCGGCGGCCCGACCGCCGCCCGCGAGCGGCTCAAGCGCCACGCCCAGGAGATCGACGTCGACCTGCCCAAGCGGCAGGAAGCCCTGGACCGGGCCGCCGAGGCGAAGTACACCGAGGCCCTGATGTCCGGCAACCGGCGCGAGCGCCGGGCCGCCCAGCGCATGCTCGCCCAGGGCGTGTCCCCGTTCGAGAAGCGGTTCATTAGCCGCGTCGACGGCGCCGGCGGCTACTTCGTGCCGCCGCTGTGGCTGATCGACGAGTACGTGCCGTACCTGCGCGCCGGGCGCGAGCACGCCGACCGGGCCCGCCAGATGCAGCTGCCCGCCGGCACCGACAACATCAACATCCCGCGCGTCACGATCGGCACCGCGTCCGGCCCGCAGGTCGCCGACGGCGTCGCCGTGCCCGGCCGCGACATGACCGACAGCTTCGTGTCCGCGCCGGTGCGCACCATCGCCGGCCAGCAGGACGCCGCCCTGCAGCTGCTCGATCAGTCCCCTGTCACGTTCGACGAGATCATCTTCCAGGACCTGACCGAGGACTACAACATGCAGCTCGACGGGCAGACGCTCGTCGGGTCCGGCACCGCCGGCCAGATCGCCGGGGTGTACCCCGCCGGGGTGATCTCCTCGGCGAACCAGATCGTCGTGCAGAACGTCAACACCAACGCCTCCCAGACCTGGGTGACCAACGGCGGCTCCGGCAACACCCTGTTCCTCTCCAGCGCGCAGCTGCTCTCCCAGATGAGCCGGCTGCGGCTGCGCCCGCCGGACTGCTGGGTGTGGAACTCCACCCTCTGGTTCATGCTGCTCTCCACCCTGGACTCGCAGAACCGGCCCCTGGTCGTGCCGGGCGGGCACGGCGGCGCGGCGTTCAACCAGGCCGCCGAGGACGAGGACGGCCCGGTCAGCGAGGGCATCGCAGGCTACTACTACAACCTGCCGGTGTACCTGGACCTGAACATGCCGCTGACCTTCGGGGGCACCACGGCCCCGCAGATCACCACGATCTCCAACGGCACGTACTCGCCGACCCCCGGTTCCGGGACGAACGCGAACTACACCCCGCTGCTCGCCGAGCGCTCCAGCGACATGTTCCTGTGGGAGGGCGAGATGCGCTCCCGGGTCCTGTCCGAAGTCCTGTCCGGGACGCTGCAGATCCGCTTCCAGGTCTACAACTACGTCGCGTACCTGACCAACCGGTACCAGTCGTACTCCACGCCCGGCCAGGTCGTCTCCGCCGGCTCCGTGTTCACCGGATCGGGCGCGGCGTTCAACCCGCTGCTCAACCCCGTCAACCTCGGCTTCTAACCCGGAATCAGGAGGCTCACACCATGACCGATCTGGTTGCCGGGCGCCACCCCCTGTTCAACGAGGAGTGGCTCTTCGACGGCTCCCCCATGCCGCCGTACCGGCGCTCCATCTCCCGCGGCGACGTCAACACCGTCACCGGCGCGATCGGCGCCTCCGGCGTCGGCTACGTCGTGGCCGTCCCGGTCCAGCCCGGGGACGTCATCCACTCCATCAGCTTCGTCGCCGGCTCCACCGCCGGCGCGACCCTGACCCACTCCTTCGCCGCGATCTTCAACGGCGCCGCCTCCACCTCGGCGCTGATCGCGCAGTCCGCGGACAACACCGGCGCGAGCTGGGCCGCCAACGCGGTGCGCACCTACACCCTGGCCACCCCGTATGTGGTCGGCGGCACCACCTACACCCCGCAGGGCTCCGCGCCGGCGTCCACGCAGAACGGCCCGCAGATCCTCGGCGTGATGCTCTCGGTCACCGGCACCACGATCCCGACGCTGCACGGCATGGCCGGCGGCCCCGGCACCGCCGCCCCGGTCCTGGCGGGGCAGGTCGCCCTGGCCCAGACCGCCGGCTCCGGCCTGACCGCCACCGCCCCCACGACCCTGACCGGCGCCGCGGCGTCCGCGACCGGGTTCGTGCCCTACGTGCTCCTGAACTAGCCCCCAGACCGGTGGCGGCGCGTAGGGCACTGCGGGCCGCCACCACCCTTAGCCCCTGCCCGTGCCCGGGAGGAAACCATGCTGATCTGCGCCGAATGCCTCATGCGCCGCCGCCTCGCCTCGCTGCAGGCCACCGGCCAGGAACCGCCGTTCGAGGTGCGGGCCGACGACGGGCTGCCGCCGGTCTTCCAGGCGGTGACCGTCATCAACGCGGTCGCGCTGTGCGCCGGGCATTTCGTCGAATGCGTCCAGCCCCAGCACCAGTCCGGGCTGCTCGGCGCCAACGGCGCCCCGATCATCCTGGCCGGCGCCGGAGCGCCCCGGTGAGCGAGCCGATCCCCCCGGCCGCGTCCCGCCAGGACGCCCTCGGCGCGCTGCGCACCGAACGCTGGCACGCGCAGCAGGCGCACGAGTACGGCCGCGTCGCCGAGCTCGACGCGCAGATCCAGCGCCTCAGTGCCCAGAACAGCCCCGCGCCGCCGGCGCGGGAGACCACCGCGGCCGCCCCGCCCCGGCGCGAGAGCGCCCGGGCCGCCCGGCCCGCCGACCGAAAGGCGACATGACATGTCGTTCGCAACCGACCTGTTCTCCGGCCTGACCGGGTTCCGCGACCACCTGGCCGCCAGCGTCGAGGAAGCCGCCAAGCCCGCCCTCGCGGCCGTCGAAGGCCACCTCGGGCGCCTCGCCCCGATCGTGCACACCAACATCCTGGCCGCCGAAGACGAGGCCAAGGCCATCCTGCACGAGCTCTACGGCTCCCTCGTCGCCGCCGCCAAGACCGAGCTCGGCGTCCAGGACACCCCCGCACCCGCACCGGCGCCGGCCCCCGTCGCCGAGCCGGCACCGGCCGCCCCGGTCACGGAAGCACCGGCGGCCGCGGACCCCACCGCGGCGCCGAGCACCACGGAGGAATCCTCGGCGCCCTCGAGCACGCCCTCCACCTCGAGCGCGACTGACACCGCGGCGCTCTGAGCTGACCGATGCCCACCTACTCCGTTTCCACGGTCACCGCGACGCTGGTCGCGTCGACGGCCTACACGGCGATCGAGCTCAAGCCGCCGGCAGGCGGCGGGATCAAGGTCCTGAAGTGGTGGGTAGAGCTCAACGGCGCCAGCACGGACAAGTACGTCCTGGTGCAGATGGGCCTGTTCAGCGCCGCCGTGACCACGCTGACGTCGATCGCGGCGGCGAACGTGCCCAAGGTCGACTACGGCCAGAACGGCCTTAACGCCCAGTCGACGGTGGGAGTCAACGCCACCGTCGAGGGCGCCGGCACCTTCACCGCCAACCAGGAACAGCACAACTGGCCCCCCAACTCCCAGCAGACCTTCTGGGAGACGGATCTGACCTCCTGGCTGTTCCTGCCGGCCGCCACCTCCGTACGGATCCGGCTGACCCCCGGCAACACCATCACCAGCACCACCGCCACCTGCGGCATGACCTGGTTCGAATAGGAAGGCACAGGTATGAGCGTCGTCATCGAGTCGATCGTCTTCCAAGAGAACGCACCCAGCGCCGCGGTGTTTCCCCCTCTGCAGGCGGACGCACAAGTCACGCTCACCGCCAGCGACGTGGCGTGGATCGCGGCCTCGGCCGGTCTGCACCCCGAGCAGGATCCCGGCTCACTGATGCGCATCTTCATCAGGGACACTCCGCTGCAGCTCAACCTCAAGGCAGGCGATCAGGTGTTCATCGCCCCCTGGCAGAACAACGGCGAGCTCACCGTCTCCTACATCATCACCTAGCAGTCGCAGACCACTGACACGCTGAGAGGAGGGGCACGTGCCGTACGACCTCGGGGCTGTCGTGCCCCTGGACTTCCAGGCGAAGGACGTCACCGGCGCGCCCGCGGCCGCCGGCGCGATTAGCCTGTCGGTCACCACTCCGGACGGGGTGACCACGGCGCTGACCCCGACGGCCGGCCTGCCGCCGGACCAGAGCGGCAGCGCGACCGGCTGGTACTACAACGACTACGTCACCACCCAGGGCGGGCGGCACACGGTGCGCTGGGTCGCCACCGGCACCCCGGGCCCGGGTGTCGGGGTCGGGGCGACCACCGACTCGTTCGACGTGTACTCGGCCACCGACAACATGATCATTTCGCTTGCGGACGGCAAGCGCCGCCTCAAGCTGACGGGCACCACCGCCTACGACGACGACATACGCGAGTACATCGGCGCCGTGACCGGCGTGATGGAGAAGCTGTGCGGCCCGGTCGTGGTGCGCCAGACCACCGAGCGCGCCCGGGCGGGCGGCATGTTCATCGCCCTGGACAAGCGCCCCGTGTACGTCCCGGCCGGCCAGGCCCACCCGCTGATCTCGATGACCCCGGCGCTGACCTACGGCCTGGTCTACGACCTGAGCCTTCTGAGCGTCGACACGTTCACCGGCGAGGTGCGCCACACCGCCGGACTGCCGTTCATCTACGGCCCCTACGACATCACCTACACCGTAGGGCGCCCGATCGTCGGGGCGAACATCATGCTCGCCAGCGCGATCATCCTGCGGCATCTGTGGGGCCTGGAGCGCTCCGGGGACCGCGGCGGCCTGAACCAGCCGGCCGAGGACACGACCCTGATGTACGGGTTCGCGATCCCCAACCGCGCCCTGGAGATCCTCGACGCCCCGGGCACCCGCGACCTGGCGGGCATCGCATGACCGCCACCTCCAGCGCCATGGGCGCCGCGATCGACTACCTGGCCACCGCGGCCGCCGCGGCGTTCCCGGCCCCGATCCAGGTCGTCGACGGCCCGGTGGTCACCGACACCATGGAGACCGCGACCTCCCGCATCTGGGTCGGCGCCGACCCGGACAACCCCGACGCCCCGGCCGCCGAGGGCGACCAGGAGTTCGCGGCGCTGGGCGCCCGCAGCCGCAACGAGACCTTCGCGATCGTCAACACGGTCGACTTCTGGTCCGGCAACACCGTCGCGGCCCCGGTGCGCGCCGGCGCGTTCGCGCTGTTGCGCACCTTCGAGCTGCTCATCCGCGGCACCAACGGCAACCCCGGCGACACCCGCATGGGCGGTGCCGTGCTCTGGTCGCAGATCGCCGGCGACGTCGCCTACCACCAGATCGACTCCAGCGACGGGCTGATCGGCCGGATCGTCTTCCACGTCTCGTGCATGGCACGACTGACCAGCTAGGAGCAGGGGATGGCGCGGTTCCGCAACGACTTCGACGACGGCGTCGAGCAGTACGTCGACGACGCCACCGGCAAGGTGCTCGAGCGCCCCGCGGTGCGCGTGCTGCCCTCGCTCGGCTACACCGGCGTGCGCAGGGGCCAGGAGTTCGAGGTCCCCGACGAGGAGTGGGACCACTGGGCGGCGGGCGGCTTCACCCCGCTGACCCCCAACCCGCGCCCGCAGCCCGAGGAAGCGGCCGCGCCGGCCGCCCCGGCGGCGGCCGCGGCGCCCACACTGCCGCCGCGCGCGGCCACACCCGCGCCGGCCCCGGCGCCTGAAGGGACTGAGGCGGCATGACCATCTCCACGATCGGCACCGGGATCGGTAGCACGTTCGGGTACGTGCCCGAGTCCCTCGGCTACGGCAAGGTGGTGACCTCGCCGGCCTGGAAGTTCCTCGAGCCGACCTCGGCGCTGACCCCGAAGTACGTCAAGACCGTCAAGGAATCCTCGCCGCTGGCCGGCGGCCGCCTGGTCGACATCGTCTCCCGGCGCGTGGTCGCCGCGCGCGCGGCCACGCTCTCGGCGCCGTTCGAGGTGTGCACCACCGGCTTCAACACCCTGATCAACCAGCTCTCCGCCAGCTACACCGCCGGCGCGGCGGGGGTGCAGACCGCGGGCAACGGGATCTACGTCGCCGGCTCGCGGGCCACCCCGTCCGGCTCGATCTTCGGGTACACCCACACCTTCCGCAACGACGTCGCCGGCAAGTCGGTGGCGATCCAGGTCGGGATGCCCACGACCGACGCGGTGCTGCGCCAGTACGACCTGCTCGGGTGCAAGCCGACGAAGTTCGCGTTCTCCTGCAAGGCCGCGGACTTCCTGACCCTGGCCACCGACTGGGACGCCCGCGTCCTGGAAGACCCGCTGATCACCGCCGCCTACGAGGGCTACCCCAACGGTGCGACGCAGACCCCGTACACCCAGGCCGCCGCGTCCTACGTGGCGCAGACCCCGCTGCACTTCGCCGAGTCCCAGATCCAGGTCGGCGCCTCGGCCGCCGCCGCCTCCAGCGCCGCCCTGGTCGACGGGGTCACCGCGTTCGACCTGTCGGTGGAGCACAAGCTCAACGTCAACCGGCAGTACATGGGCAACCAGGGCCTCAAAGACGAGCAGCTGGTCAACGACGTGTACGCCATCACCGGCACCGTCGCCAGCGACTTCGTGAACAAGGCCACCCTGCAGGACGCGTTCTACTCCGACACCGGGTTCTCCCTGATCGCCACCTGGTCGATCGGCGCCCCCGCCGGCACCGTCGCCGCGATGCAGATGGTCCTGAACAACGTCAAGCTCAACGACGGCAACCCGGCCGCCCAGAACAAGGACATCATCAACACCCAGTTCCCGTTCAAGGCCTACTACGACCTGTCCGTCGAACCCCTGACGATCATCGTCCAGACCACCGAGACCACGATCTGATGCCCGTCGTGATCGAGGGCGCCGACCAGCTGCGCGAGCTCGCCAAGAAACTCAAGGGCGCCGACCCCAAGATCCGGCGCGAACTGGTCTCCTCGCTGCGCCCGCAGGTCAAGACCGTGACCGGCGACGTGCAGCAGACCGTGCGCACCGCGCCCTCGCGCGGCCGCCAGGGCGTCGGGGCGCGCCGGCGCGCCGCCAAGAACCTCAGCCGCACCCGCGCGCTGAGCAGCGAGCGCGCCTACTCCCTGGCCGCGCGCCGCCACCGCGGGCCGGCCACCGCCGTACAGGTGCGCGAGGTCGCCGCCAAGCACCGCGCCAGGCAGGAGGCGAAAGCGGCCGCGGGCGCCGGGCTGCGCGAAGCGATCGCGAACGCCACGACCGGGTCGATCTCCACCGGCTCCAAGGCCACCGGGGTGTCGGTCACCTGGAAGGTCAAGGGCGGGCGGATGCCCAATTCCCAGCGCAAGCTGCCCAAGGCCTTCAACAGCCCCAAGGGCTGGCGCCACCCCGTGTTCGCCGACCGGGAGAACTGGGTCGTGCAGCACGGCACCCCGTACTTCGACGTGCGGATCAAAACCCACCGCGGCGAGCTTGAGAGCGCCGTCCTACACGGCCTGGAAAAGGCCGCCGAGAAGATCCTGCACGAGGAAGCGGCCTGACATGACGATCGCGCGCATCACCGTCGACGGCGAGACCACGGTCATGGACCTGAGCCGGTTCATGCTCTCCGAGGCCGAGATCCTCGAGGAACAGGCCGGCATCGACATCCAGCAGCTCAAGGACCTGGCGTCGCTGGAGAACCTCAAGATGCTCGGCGCGCTGCTGTGGCTCTCCAAGCTGCGCACCATCGCCGCAGAACAGACGATCTCGGTGCGCGCCGCCGCCCAGCAGCACCCCCGCGCCGACTTCGACGTCAACCTCGCCGCGATCGAGGTCGACATCAGCGAGCCGGCAAACCCTACCGGCGGCCCAACGAGTGGGCCGACAAACCGTACGCCCCGCGCCGCCTCAAGCAAGGCCCCGAAACGCTCGCCGCGAAGCGCCGGCGCTACAGCGGCCTCTTCACGGAAATCCTAGGCATCCGCCCCTGGGAGACACCGCTGCTCTCCATCCAGGAGTTCAACGACCTGATCTCCTACCTCGACGCCAGACCGCAACAGCAGGCCGAATGACAGGAGGTGACCGCCGTGGGCGCCAGCGTCGACATGGTCTTCCGCCTCTTCGCCAAGAACGACGGCGCCTCCGAGGAGATGGACAAGGTCGGCGACAGCGCCGAGCGCAACGCCCGCAAAATCGACGGCGCGTCCGGCAAGCGCATCACCGCCGACGGCAGCCAGGCCGACCAGGAACTCAAGAACGTCGGCAACAGCGCCGACCGCGCCGGCAGCTCCGCCAGCAACGCCCAGGGCGGGTTCCTGGCCGCCCACGGCAAACTGCTGATGCTCGCCGGCGCCGCGGGCGCCGTCGGGCCCGCGGTCGCTGCCATCGGGCCCGCGCTGCTCGGCGCCGGCGCCGCGGCCGCGGCCCTGGGCATGGCGTTCGGCGGCGTGTTCGCCGCCCTGCACGCCTACGGGCAGGCCTCCGGGGGCGCCGGGCAGTCCGCGGCCCAGGCCGCGCAGACCGCGTTCTCCAATGCCCAGCAGCTGCGCAACGCCGAACAGCAGCTGCAGCAGGCCGAACAGAGCGAGATGTACGCCCAGCAGGCCCTGACCCAGGCCCGCGCGGACGCCGCCAACCAGCTCGCCGACCTGAACAACGCCGCCGCCGACTCCGCGCTCGGCGTGCAGGGCGCGCAGCTCGGCGTCGCCCAGGCCCAGGCGAATCTCAGCCAGGTCATGACCTCGGGCACCGCGACCTCGCTGCAGAAACAGCAGGCCGAACTGCAGCTCGCCCAGGCCCAGCAGGCCGTCACCGACGCCCAGCAGAAGTCGAAAGAAGCCACCCAGGCCGCCACCACGGCGAACAAGGCCGGCGTCGACGGCATGCCCGCCGTCGTGCAGGCCCAGCGCGCCCAGACCCAGGCCGCGCAACAGGTTCAGCAGGCGCAGCAGAACGTCACCGACACCATCAAGCAGCAGAACCTCGCCGCGGCTGCCGCAGCATCCAGCGGCGGCGGCGTCAACGCGTTCGCCGCCGCCATGGCGAAACTCACCCCCGCCGGACAGGCCTTCGTCAACCAGCTCATCTCCATGAAGGCCGGTTTCGACAGCCTGAAGAACACCGCCCAAACCGCTACTCTGCCGGGCTTCACCACGATGCTGCAGGAGAGCGGGCGGCTGCTGCCGATCCTCTCCTTCGGGATCCAGGGCGCCGGCACCGCCCTGTCCGGCATGGCTCTGCAGCTCGGCGGCCTGCTGCAGAACTCCGGGTTCCTGGCGAACCTGAAAGCCTCCTTCGGCGGCGGCGTCGGCCTGGTCGGCCAGCTCACCAGCAGCATCGCGCCCCTACTGGCGGCCTTCGTGCAAGTCGGCGCGACCGCCGCACCCATCCTCGGCGCATTGGGCACCGGCCTGCACGCCGTCATCGCCACCGGGCTGCCCGCGTTCCTGACCGGCATCGCCGGCGGCGCGGGCGGGGCCGCCCAGGGCATCGGCGCGATCCTGCAGGCCGTCACCTCGATCCTCGGCCCGGTCGGCACCCTGATCGGCGCGGTCGGCAACGCCCTCGGTCCGGTCCTGGCCGCGCTGCTGCCGATCGTGGCCAGCCTGATCGACCAGTTCGTCAACGCCCTGCTACCAGTGATGCCCGCACTGTCGACGGCGCTGCTGGCCGCAGTACGGGTTATCGCACAGCTCGTCCAGATCCTGGCGCCGCTGCTGCCGATGATCGGCACCGTGCTGGTCGGCGCGCTGCGCATCGTTACTCCGATCCTGACAATGCTCGCCGGCGTGCTGCAGGCCAACGCGAACTGGCTCACCCCGCTCGCCGGCCTGGTGCTCGCCGTCGTCGTCGCATTGCGCGCGTGGACCATCGTGCAGGGCGCGCTGAACCTGCTGATGGACGCCAACCCGATCGGCCTGGTGATCATCGCGATCGGGGGCCTGGTGGCCGCGGTGATCTACTGCTGGACCCACTTCGCCGGGTTCCGCGACAACGTCAAGCGGCTGTGGTCCGACCTGAAGCAGTGGTTCGACGACGGCTGGCACGCCGTGGACGACGTCTTCCACAAGATCGTCAACGGAGTTGACTCGATCGGCGGCAAGTTCGCCGCGATCTTCGGCGGGATCGGCCGGATCGTCGGCGGCGCCCTGTCATCTCTGTGGGGAGTGGTGCGCGGCCCGATCAACGGCGTGATCGGCCTGGTCGACACCGTGATCCGGTTTCTGGACAGCATCAGCGTCTCCATCCCCTCCTGGGTACCGGTGGTGGGCGGCGACAGCTTCGGGATCTCGATCCCGCAGATCCCGTACCTGGACGCGGGCGGCGACGTCACCCACGGCGGCCTGGCGGTGGTCGGCGAACGCCGCCCCGAACTACTGCAGCTGCCGGCGGGCGCCCGGGTCAGCCCGCTGCCGGCGGGCAGCTCGCCCGGCCGCGGCGGCGGCCCGGACGACCCGCTGCACGCGGTGCTGGACCTGCGCCTGGACGGGCAGATCATCGACCGGGTGCTGGTGAAGTTCCAGAAGCGCGGGGGCACCCTGGACTTCGTCGCGATGGCCAGGTGACGCGATGCCTTTCGCCAAGCCCGGCCTGACCCGGCCGCTGCCGTTCCCGGCGCCGCCCGGCCTGCCGGTGCGGCTGCGCAGGACGGCAGGCGGCCAGAGCCTGACCCTCGCGCAGCGCCTGGGCACCTGGAACTACACCGCGCAGGTCTACATCAGCTTCGACCCGCCCAACACGCCGATCCCGGCGCTGCTCGAGGTCACCTCGTTCGTCGAGGCCGACACGACGATCAACATCAAGCGCGGCCGCGCCGACGGCCTGTCCGACGTGACGGTGGGCACCTGCTCGCTGACGGTGGACAACACCGACGGGCGCTGGACCCCGACCAACCCGACAGGGCCCTGGTTCGGGCTGATACGCAAGGGCATCTGGCTGATCGTCGACCTGCTGCCGCTCTCGGGTGTCGTCTCCCGCCGCTACACCGGGTTCATCACCGACCTGCCGACCTCCTTCAAGGGCACCTACGCCTCGGCGTCGATCAGCGCGTCGGACCGGTTCTGGTCGCTGGGCAACGCCCCCAACCTGGTCCCGATGACCAGCAGCGAGGTCCTGTTCGACACCTCCACCGGACCCGTGGTCGCCGCCCACTACCCGTTGAATGAAGCCTCCGGCTCCCAGAGTTTCGGCGACATCTCCGGCAACGCCGCCCCGCCGCTGACGCCCACCCAGTGGGGGTCCAACAGCACCGCGCTGCTCAAAGCCTCCGGCGTGCCCGCACCCGGATTCGACGCCCAGCAGGCCGTCCAGTTCACCCCGACCGCACTGGCCACCGGCACGGTGCTGAAGACCACGGTGGCGCCGTGGAACTCCTACGCCATCCCCGTCGGGACCGACTCGGCCGTCGCCGCGAACTACGGCGTGCTGGAACTGTGGCTACAGACCACCTTCACCGGCGTCAGCCAGGCCTTCGCCACACTCTGGGATCCCGGCGGCGCGAACGCGATCACCTTCACCGTCGACGGCCCCACCGGCTACCTGGCCATCGGCATAGAAGCCACCACGGCCACCAGCGCCTACTCCAATGCGTTCGTCGGCGCCATGATTCCCGGCGCCCCAGCGCTGACAGGCGTCGTACTCAACGACGGCTACTGGCACTACATCAGCATCGCGACATTCAACTCATATAGCAGTGGAGCGTCCGTCACGTTCGTCATCAACATCGACGGCAAGACGGTCTGGATCGGTGCCAGCGGAGTCAGCACATCGCTCAACCTCAATACCCTGATCATTGGCGGCGGCTTCGCCGGTACAAGCCTGCAGAACTTCACCGGCAACCTGGCGGGGGTCTCCTGGATCCTGACGAGCAGGCGCGCTTCGAACTATCCGGCGCACTATCTGGCCGGCGCGACCGGGTTCGCCGGCGAAAGCGTGGACCAGCGTGTCGCGCGCATCGCCCGCTACGCCGGCATCCCCGAGCCCGCGAACCTGCAGATCCCGGCGCCCGGCTACAACCCGGTCCCCGTCTACACCCCGGGCACCATCGGCCCCTGGACGAACCTGGGCAACGCCGTACACCAGGCCGGCACCCAGTCCATCGCCGGACGCGCCGCGCTCGAGGTGATGCGCGAGGCCGCCCGCACCGAGAACATGCCGCTCTACGTCAACCGCTCCGGGTACCTCACGCTGCGGCCCTGCACCGACCGGTACAACAACACCGCCGTCTGGAGCGTCGACGGCCGCGACCTGGAGGACAGCTGCGCGTTCCCCGACGACTTCCAGTACACGATCAACCAGGTCACCGTCGCACCCAACGCCCTGGCCACCCAGAACGTCATCGGCCCGCTCGGGGCGGCGTCGCAGAACAAGTACGGGCTGTTCTCCGGCCCGCAGCTGTCCACCGCGAACTTCACCACCTCCGACGCCGTCAACCTCGGCCTGGCCGTGGTCGCCGCCGGCGCCGACCCGCCGCCGCGCTTCGCGCCCCTCGTCGTGGAAGCCGCCTCCCTGGCCGGGCAGGCCGGCTACGGCGCGGCCTGGTACGACAGCGTCCTGGCCAGCGACATCTCCGACGTGGTCACGGTGACGAACCTGCCGCCGCAGGCCCCCGCCTCGAGCATGTCGATGTTCATCGAGGGCTACAGCGAGGTCATCGGCCTCGGGCAGCACACCTTCTCGTTCTCCACCAGCCCCCAGACCTTCGCGCGCTCCTACCAGTGCGACTCACCCACCCTCGGCCTGTGCGACACCC
>Ga0207665_10000215_pt1 | contig 38950 bp, 36 predicted proteins | sample LARL112metaG_FD_184351 | JGI IMG/M metagenome (GOLD analysis project Ga0207665, IMG submission 184351) | Corn, switchgrass and miscanthus rhizosphere microbial communities from Kellogg Biological Station, Michigan, USA - LAR L11-2 metaG... | ecosystem: Host-associated > Plants > Roots >... | reverse complement strand
GGGTGACCATCCGGCTGACCGCAGGCAGCGGGCCCTCGGCCGGACACATCGTCACCGGCAGCCGCATCGTGGTGTCGGAGAGCGGAAGGAATCACAAGTGGCGGGCCGCCCCCGGCCGCGGGATGATTCGCGTCCCGGTCCCGCCGGGCCGGCGAACCCAGCTCCTTGTCCAGGTGCAGGGGCCCGAGCCGATCACCAAGACGCTGACCGTCACCCTGCCGCCCCGGCTGGTTGCCACGGTTCGCCACACCGCGCACGGCCTGCTCATCCGGGCATCCAGTCCGCTCCGCCAGAAGCCGCTCGGACCACTCTGCGGCTCGGATCAGATCGGCTACCCCGCGCCCGCGGAGGTCACCGTCACCAGGAGCCCGGAGGCATGCCGGGCGGGATTGCGGCTGACCGCCAGGGATGGTGAGCGGGCCACCGTGCACGTGAACCTCTCCGCCCTGCCCGAGGTTCCGTTCTACGCCTTCGCCAGCCCGGCCGGCCGGGCCATCTACATCACCGTGGACGACGGCTGGACCCCGAGCGCACAGGTCCTGGTCACCATGGAAAGGACCCACCTGCCGGTCACGGCCTTCCTCATCGAGCAGGCCGCCCAGCGGAACCCGGTGTACTGGCGCGCCTTTGCCCAGGCGGGCGGGACGATAGCCGACCATACGGTCTCCCACCCCAACCTCACCAAGCTGTCCCTGAGCCAGGCCACCTCCCAGTGGGCGCAGGCCCGCGTGGCACTCGGGCGATCGTTCGGCAAAGCACCCGACATGGGCCGGCCGCCGTACGGCGCCTTCAACCCTGCCGTGGCCGCGGCGGCCTACCGGGCCGGGCTGAAAACCCTGGTGGGCTGGAGCGCCACGGTCACCAGCGCTGGCATCCACACGTGGAACGGCAAGCGGCTGCAGCCCGGCGAGATCGTCCTCCTGCACTGGACCCCGGGCCTGGGCAAGCAGATGACCAAGCTCCTGACGGCCATCCACGCACAGCACCTGCACCCGATGCCGCTGACCCCGGCAAGCTTCACCGGCATCACCCCGCAGCGGCACTCGCTGAGTGGTGACTAGCCGCCGCGTAAGGCCGCGGTAACAAGCGCCCGGCACGGGCCCCGCACAAATCCCGCCATGGCCGAAATTCCAATGACGACACGAATGCTGCTTACGGGACTATTAGTGACATAAGTGCTTGACTGAAGCCGCTCATGGCGGTCATCGCACCCTGACCGAAGACGCGGGCAAATGGTCACGCACGAGCGGACTCAAGGAGCAGACGATGTGGGCACTGCCGGGTGGGCGACTGCCGAGAATCGTAATAAGCGTCGGGATTGGCGTTGTGACGGTCGCCGCACTTTCCGTAGCGGCGCTGGCTGATACCTCCGCGGGCTCTTCGCCGCACGGGCGGCAGGCGGCGTCCGCGGCCAAGCACCACCGGCAGCGGGTGAGCCATTTCAACGTCGCGCGCACCCACTCACCGAAGGTGCTCCGCGAACTCGCGGGCCATCCCGGTAAGCCAAAAAACGGCGTCACGGACAATACGCCGGGGGCGGGGCTCGCGGGGGCGGTGCAGGGCGTGGACGTGGCAGGCTATCAGCACCCGGGCGGCGCCAGCATTAACTGGCGGAAAGTCGCCAAGTCCGGCATTAAGTTCGCCGCCGTCAAGGCGACCGAGGGCGCTTACTACCGGAACCCCTACGCGCTCACGGACCTGGCCGAGGCGAAGGCGGCCGGCCTGTCGGTGATGGCCTACGTGTTCGCGATCCCGAACGGCAACGGCAGTTCGGCCAGCCCCGTCGCGCAGGCGGACTACCTGCTCAAATACCTCACCTCGGCGGGCGGCACGGCGCCGCCGATCATGCTGGACATCGAGTACAACCCCTACGGTGCCCAGTGCTACGGGCTCAGCCAGCCAGCCATGAGGTCGTGGATCTCTGGGTTCAGCGGCGAGATTGTCGCCAAGACGGGCGAGGAGCCCGTCATCTACGGGCCAGTGCCCTGGTGGCAGGACTGCACCGGCGGCGCCACCCGGTTCGGCCAGTTCCCGCTCTGGGTCCCCGACTACACCTCGGCGCCGAGGCCGCTCATAACGGCCGGGTGGCGTACCTACGCGTTCTGGCAGTACTCCAGCGCCGGGACCGTCAGGGGGATCAAGGCGCCGGGCAACACCGACCTGGACCAGATGAACCCGGCGAACATACCGCTGATGGACCCGGGCCCTCAGTCCACCGTGGCGGGCGGCACCGTCAACCTCCAGATCACACCGGCCGGCCCGGTGTCTAGCAACAGCGTCTCGTTCTCCGCCGCGGGCCTGCCGCCGGGCGCCTCGATCAGCCCGGCCGGGCAGATCACCGGGTGGCCGACGGCGGTGGGCAGCTTCCCGGTGATGGTGAGCGCCTCCGACAGCCAGGGGCAGTCCGGCTCGGTGTCGTTCACCTGGACGGTGACCGGCGCGCCCACGGCCGGGCCGACCGGGCAGGTCCAGTCGGCCCTGGGTGAGTGCCTGACCGCCGCGGGCGGCACGACGGCCGCCACCCGGGCCGTGATCAAGGCATGCACCGGGAACAGCGCGCAGGCCTGGACTTACGCACAGGACGGCACGCTGCGGATCGACAACGAATGCCTCACGATTCCCACCGCGGCCCAGGGCGCCCCGCTGGGGCTGGCGCAGTGCGGCAGCACCCAGGCCCAGCAATGGCGCCTGATCTACCCGCGGGCACTGAACCCCGCCCGCGGCGCACGCCCGACCGCACTGCTGAATCCGTGGTCGGGAATGTGTCTCGCCGACCCGGGCTTCAGCACCACCAACGGGACCCGGGTCGTGCTCTGGCCGTGCAACGGCTATTCGAACCAGTCGTGGGCGCTGCCCGCCGGGCCGGTGACGTCGCAGATCCCCGGGATGTGCCTCGATGACCTCGGCGACCAGGCGGCAAACGGCACCAAGATCGTCCTCTCGACCTGCGACGGCGCTCCGGAGCAGGCATGGCAGGCCGGCACGGACGGGACCTTGCGCATCAACGGGAAGTGCCTCGACGTCGAGCATGGCGCCACGGCCACGGGCAGCGCGGTCGACCTGTACTCCTGCAACGGCACCAAGGCTCAGCTCTGGCATCTGGTGCCCGCGGGAAGCGGGATCACCCTGGTGAACCCGAGTTCGGGCCTGTGCCTGGCCGACCCCGGCGACACCACCGCCGAGGGGACCCAGCTTGTGATCGACACCTGCGCGGCCACCGACCCAGGGATGTCCTGGCAGGCCTCCTAAGGAATCCCCTGACCCCGGGGCCCACCCCCCCGGGGTCAGGGGCCGGACACGCCCTTGGCGCCGAGCACGATGTTCACGCTCTTGCCGTGGTCGGCGCCAGCGGCCGCACTGACCCGGTACTCGCCCGGGAGGACCAGGTTCCCGCTGCCCCCGCAGCCAGTTCTCCGGTTCCAGGAGACGCGCAAGGTGGCGTGCGTGCCGCTGGCCAGGACGACCGGGTCCGAGCCGGAGCCGCTCGCGCAGTCCGCCGAACTCCAGATCGGCCGGCCGCCGGAGGAGTCGATGACCACGGAAACAGACCGTGGGCTCATGTCGAAGTGGCAGGGCTGGCTCTCGGTGGAGACGGCGCGCACCGTGAACTCGGGTGTCTTGCCCGGCTGGTACCAGTACTGCGGGGACGACACGGTCAGCGTCACGCCATCGGGGGTGCAGGCCGGTGTGCTACCGGAATTGCCGGGCGACCGCCGGCTGGCCCGATGCCGTGCGGGCGAGTGGCTGGGGCTGGCGGACGGCGAGGCGGCGGCCGGTGCTTTGTGCCTGCCGTGCCGCGCCGGGGCGTGCCGCGCTGCGGTGGTGTGGCCGGCGGCGGTGGGATGGCGCCCCGCTGATCCGGTCGCGAGCAGGCTGTTCGCTGCCCAGCTCAGGGTGGTGAGCACGCCGACTCCGGCGCCGAGGACGACCACCCGGCGGCGCCAGTACGTCGCGGCCGAGACCCTCGGCCGGGGAGCGGCCGCACCGCCGCAGCCTGGTGTGCCGCCGCGCTGCGGTGCACCGTCACGGGCCGGCGCGGCCCGGGGGCGAGCGGACCTGGGTGGTGAACTCTGGCTCACATCGCCAAGTATGTAAAGAAACCACCACAACCGGTGGAAGGCTCGCCGACCAGCACCGCGCTGGCCACGGTTCAGGGCGGCGTGCGTGCGGACGATCAGGTGGCCAGGTCGCGTACCTTCTCGATCAGCGCGACCCGGTCGGCGTGGCTGGGCGCGATCGGGGTCACGTTGAGCGTGGTCACCCCGGCCTCCTTCAGCGCGGCGAGCCGCTCGGCCACGTAGCTCTCCGGCCCGACCAGCGAGGTCCCGGCCAGCAGTTCCCTGGGGACCATGGCGGCGGCCTCGTCCTTCCGGCCGTCGAGGTAGGCGTCCTGGATCTTGGCGGCCTGCTCCCCGAAGCCGTATCGCACCGCAAGCTCGTAGTAGAAGTTGCTGCCCTTGTCCCGGTGCGGGCCCATGCCGCCGATGTACAGCGCCAGCAACGGCCGGGCCAGGTCCAGGTAAGCGCCGACATCCTCGCCGATGGCCAGGCCCGCCTGCGCGACCACATCCAGTGGCGGCAGCGTGGGATCGCGGCGGGCCAGGCCGATCGCCAGCGGCTCGTCCCACACCGCGGCGGCGCGCTCGGGGAAGTAGAAGATCGGCTCCCATCCCTCGGCCAGCTCGGCGATCATCGCCACGTTCTTCGGGCCCATCCCGGCCACGAAGATCGGGATCCGCTCCCGCACCGGGTGGTTGATCAGCTTCAGCGGCTTGCCGAGCCCGGTACCCTGCCCGGCCGGCAGCGGCAGCGTGTAGTGCTTGCCGGAGTACTCCAGCCGCTCGCGCCGCCACACCATCCGGCAGATCTCGATGATCTCCCTGGTCCGGCCGATCGGCGCGTCATAGGGCACCCCGTGCCAGCCCTCGATCACCTGCGGCCCGGACGCCCCGATGCCGAGGGTGAACCGGCCACCCGACACGTAGTCGAGCCCGGCCGCGGTCATCGCGGTCAGCGCCGGCGTCCGCGAGTAGAGCTGGAAGATCCCCGAGGCGATCTGCAGCCGCTGCGTCTTGGCGGCGATGAAGCCGAGCTGGCTGACCGCGTCGAAGCTGTACGCCTCCGGCACGAAGACGATCTCTAGCCCCGCCTTCTCGTAGTCGGCGAGTTCCTCCACGGTCTCGGCGAAACCGCCCGCGTAGTTCAGCGACATCCCGATGCGCATGCATTGAGGGTAACCGCAGCCTCCGGCCGGCCTCAGCCGGCGTCCCGCCTGTCAAGTTCCGCGATCGCCTGCAGCGCGAGCCGGTAGGACAGCAGCCCGAAGCCGGCGATGGTTCCATCCGCTACGCCGGCCACCACCGAGTGGTGCCGGAACGACTCCCGTGCCGCCGGGTTGGAGATGTGCACCTCGATCAGCGGCGCGGTGCGCATCGCCAGCGCATCGCGCAGGCCGTAGGAGTAGTGGGTGAACGCGGCCGGGTTCAGCACGACCGGCAGGCGCTGGTCGATGGCCTCGTGAACCCAGGCGATCAGCTCGGCCTCGTCGTCGGTCTGCCGGACCTCGACGTGCAGCCCGAGTCTGCGGCCGGTGGCCCGGCAGGATTCCGCCAGGCCCTCGAAGTCCACCGTGCCGTACACGTCCGGCTCGCGGGAGCCGAGCCGCCCGAGGTTCGGGCCGTTGAGCACCAGCACCGGCCTCACCGTGACGTCACCTCCGCATACGCCTGCTCCAGCAGGCCCTCAGGGGGGTCGGCGAGGATGACCGGCCGGGCCGGGCCCTCGAGCACCACGAACCGCAGCGCCGCGCCGCGCGCCTTCTTGTCCACGGCCATCGCCTTGCGCAGGGCCGGCCAGGCACCGGCCAGGTAGCTGGTGGGCAGCCCGGCGCCGGTCAGGATCCGCCGGTGCCGGTGCAGCGTGGCGGCGTCGAGCCGGCCCGCCAGGCGGCCCAGTTCGGCCGCGTACACCATGCCCACCGAGACCGCCTCCCCGTGCCGGATCCGGTAGTCCTCGACGAGTTCGATGGCATGGCCAAGGGTGTGGCCGTAGTTGAGGATCTCCCGCCGGCCTGCCTCTTTGAGGTCGCCGGTGACCACCTCGGCCTTCATCCGGACGGCCCGCTCGACAAGCTCCCTGGCATGACGGCCGTGCGGGACCATCGCGCCTGCCGGGTCGGCTTCGACCAGGTCGAGGATGACCGGGTCGGCGATGAAGCCCGCCTTGATCACCTCGGCCATCCCGCTCGCGTACTCACCGGCGGGCAGGGATTCGAGCACGGCGAGGTCGGCGAGCACCCCGGCGGGCGGGTAGAACGCGCCGACCAGGTTCTTCCCCTCGCCGGTGTTGATCGCGGTCTTGCCACCGACCGCGGCGTCGGTGATGGCCAGCAGCGTGGTCGGGACGAGCACCAGGCGGACGCCGCGCAGCCAGGTCGCGGCCACGAATCCGGCCAGGTCCGTGGTTGCGCCGCCGCCCACGCCGACGATGGCATCGCTGCGGGTGACACCGTGCGCGGCCAGCCGGGACCACAGCCGTGCGGCCACGCCGATCTCCTTGGCCGCCTCGCCCGCCGGGACCGTCTCGGCACGCACCAGGTAACCCGCCGCCTCCAGCGCCCCGCAGACCGGGTGCACGATGGCCGCCAGGCCCTCCGGGCTGATCACGACGACGGTGCGGGCCTTGTCCCCGACCAGCGCCGGCAGTTCGCCGAGCACCCCGGTGCCGATGACTACCTGGTACGGGCGCTCCCCGCCGACGTCGATCCTGGTGACGCTCACGGGCTCGCCGCGGGTGCCCCGGCGGGCGGCAGTGCCGGCCTGGGGGCGCGACCCCCCTGGAACCCCCCGGTGGCCTCAGGCCCCGTTCCTTCGTCACGGGGCCTGGGCCTGTCAGCCGCTGGCATGCTCCCCCTCCTCGCCCGCCCAGTCACCCTCGGCCCCGGCCCCTTCGCCGGCCGCCGCGGCGATCCGGGCGGTGATCGCGGCCGCGATCTCGTCGGCGATCTCCTGCGGGTCGCGGTCGTCGGTGACCACGGTGATCCGGGCCAGCGACTCGTAGACGGGCAGGCGCTCGGCGAGCAGTTCGCGCATCCGCGCGCGCGGATTGCCGAGCAGCAGCGGGCGCGGTGTGTCGAGCCCCACCCGCCGCACCGCGGCGGTGAACCCGGTCTGCAGGTACACCACGCGGTGCCCGGCCAGCCGCTGCCTGGTCTGCGGGTCCATCACCGCTCCGCCGCCGAGCGAGAGGATCCCGGGATGCCCGTCCAGGGCTTCGGCCACCGCGGTGCGCTCCAGGTCGCGGAAGGCGGGCTCGCCGTCGGTGATGAAGATGTCGCCGACCGGCTTGCCCGCCGCCTCCTCGACCAGGGCGTCGGTCTCGGCGAACTCCGCGCCGAGCAGCGCGGCCAGCAGCGCGCCGACGGTGGACTTGCCCGCGCCGGGCGGCCCGATGAGCACGGCTACGGGGCTCTGTTCTCCCCGCCCCCGCGCTTCGCGCCCGCCCCCGCTCATGCGATCACCAGCGAGTCCAGGTAGCCGCGCAGGTTCCTGCGGGCCTCGGCGACCGAGTCGCCGCCGAACTTCTCCGTGGCGGCCTCGGCGAGCACCAGCGCCACCATGGCCTCGGCGACCACGCCGGCCGCGGGCACCGCGGTGACGTCGCTGCGCTGGTTGATCGCCTTGGCCGGCTCGCCGGTGAGCACGTCCACGGTGTCCAGCGCCCGCGGCACCGTGGAGATCGGCTTCATTGCCGCGCGCATCCGCAGCGGCTCCCCTGTGGTCATTCCGCCCTCGATCCCGCCTGCCCGGTTGGTCCGACGCCGCACCCCGTCACCGGAGTCCTCGATCTCGTCGTGTGCGCACGAGCCGCGGCGGCGCGCGGTCGCGAAGCCGTCCCCCGCCTCGACGCCCTTGATCGCGTGGATGCTCATCAGCGCGGCGGCCAGGCGCCCGTCCAGCCTGCGGTCCCAGTGCACGTGACTGCCCAGGCCCGGTGGCAGGCCGTAGGCCACCACCTCGACCACCCCGCCGAGGGTGTCGCCGTCCTTGCGCGCGGCGTCGATCTCCGCCTGCATGGCCGCGCTGGCGGCCGGGTCCAGGCAGCGCACCGGGTCCGCGTCGACCCGTGCCGCGTCCTCCGGCCGTGGCAACAGCCCGTCCGGGGCGGTGACCGGGCCGATCGCCACCACGTGGCTCACGATCTCGACGCCGAACGCCTGGCGCAGGTACCGCCGGGCCAGTTCACCGAGCGCCACCCGGGCGGCGGTCTCGCGGGCGCTGGCCCGTTCGAGCACCGGCCGGGCGTCGTGGTGGCCGTATTTCTGCATCCCGGCCAGGTCCGCGTGGCCGGGGCGTGGCCGGGTCAGCGGCGCCGCCCTGGCCACGTCGTCCAGCACCCCGGCGGGCACCGGGTCGGGCGCCATCACCGTGTCCCATTTGGGCCATTCGGTGTTGCCGATGCGGATCGCCACCGGGCTGCCGAGCGTCACGCCGTGCCGCACACCGCCGGTGATCTCCGCCTCGTCCTGCTCGAACTTCATCCGTGCGCCGCGGCCGTACCCGGCCCTGCGGCGGGCCAGGGCCGCGGCCACGTCGGCGGTGCTGACCTCGACGCCCGCGGGCAGGCCCTCGCAGATCGCGACGAGCGCCCGCCCGTGCGATTCTCCCGCGGTCAGCCAGCGAAGCATGCTGCCGATCCTCCCACGAAGCGGCCGAAGATGATCACACCGCAGCGCCGCCCGCGCCGGGCGCCAGTTCGGCGATCGCGATCTGGAGGCCGCGCCGCACCTGGTTGCCCGCGCCGCCCATCAGCCGCTCGGCCGCTCGCTGGGCGGCGTCCCGCACCTCCTCCTGGCCGTGGCCGGGCACCGGAACGAGCAGCAGGGTCAGGTCGGTTCCGTCCTCCCCTGGCAGCAGCCGGTACCCGCCGATGGCCTGCTCGGCGAGCAGCGCCTCGTGGGCCAGCGCCATCACGTCCGGGTCCTCGTGCGGCAGCGGGGCCGCCCGGCCCTGCGCCAGCGCGGCCAGCCGGGCGCCGTCCACGGCGAACGGCACGGGCCCGGCGATGTCGATGACCACCGCGCTCGCGTCCTTGGCGCCGGACTGCCACACCTGGGCCGCGGGCACCGGCACCGGCCGCGCCCCGGGCCGCCACCGGGCCAGCGACGCCGCACTGGTGAACGCGGGCAGGGCGGCACGGCCGTCGCTGCCGATCACCGTGGGGAGGGCCATCTCGCTGGACTTCTCCCGGCGCAGCCCGCCGGGCCCGGGGGCGTCCTCGGCGGCGAGCACGGCCACCACGGGAACCATCAGGCGGGCGGAGTCCAGCGCCGCCAGCACCGCGTGCTCGCTGCCCTGGCCCGCGGCGTAGGCGGCCAGTGCCGCCGTCACCTGTGGTCCGGCCGAGCCGTCGTCATCGGGGAAACGCGGTCCGGCAAGCCTTCGCCCAGCCACGGCTTCACCCTAGCCGCCCCGGCCGGCCTGCCGGACGCCCAGGCGGGCGCGCCGCGCGCCCCACCCGGCGCGCTGGCCTGCTCTTTCCTCGCTCTGAATACAGCTACGGCCAAGCAGGTTGAGGCGTAAATTCCCATATGAGAGTCTTTGGAACTGCATCGCAGGTCAATCCACCGCCCCAGAGGACCGTGTGATTCAGGCTGAGCTGCCGACGAGATCGATCGAACCTGGCACCCCCATGGTGAAGGTCATCCCCCCGCGCCTCGTCGAGCCTTACCTGACGGGGCAGCGGTCGGTGATCGCCGGCTATGTGTACCGGGTCAGCGACTGTACGTTCCGGACACCGGCCGACTACTACCAGGCCCTGGCCCTGGGCTATGAGGGCTCCGAGTTCTCTGCCGACATGCCCGAGCTGTTCGTACTGCGCTGGATCGCGCTGGACATGTCGGCCTCGCTGGTGGCCGGGCCCCGCGCCACGGCCGGGAGCCCGGTCAGCGCCATTCCCGAGTTCTACACGCTGCCCGTGCCCATCCCCGTCGGGGCGGAGATGAGCCGGGTCACGTTCGGTGCCGAGGAATTCATCGGCCGGTACGACGGGCAAGTGTGGCTGCGACCCTGAGGGAGGCCTGAGACATGAGATACCGGCTGATGGCGACCTACCGCGGCGTGCCTTACGAGGCGGGGGTGGGCCCGTCCGGGGCCGACGTGGTGCTGTACGCGGCCTGCCCGCCGCCGGAGGAACTCGGCTTCGAGCCGGCCACCGGGCACTGGCGCAAGCGGGTCATCCGCGCCGAGGTCGATGCGCTCTGGGAATCCCGGCCGGTGGGCACGTTCCGCAACGAGCCCTGCATGGTCCTGGACGACCTGGGTGACCGGCTGCACATCGCCTACCTGGGCGCGGACGCCGGCCTGGCGGCCAGCCTGGGGTACTGGCAGGTGGACCGGGGCGTGTTCGAACTGCTCACCCCGCGCGAGGAGGTCACCGGGCTGATCGAGGAGCGGATCGAGAAACCGCTCCGGCTTGCCGTGCCGGCCGGCCCGGCCGCCGCGCAGTCGAGCTACCCGTACCACCCAGGCCCGGGCCTGACCATGGGCCCGGTCCCCGACCTTGGCCCGGACCCGTTGCTGCCCCCCGCGGCCGCCACGCCCGCACCCAGGCGCGAGCCCGTCCCGGACGGAGGCGGCCGGGCCGCCCGGCGCCAGCGGGTCCAGACCAGGGACATCTTCTGCGAGCTAGCGGACCTGGCGGCGATACCCCGGACGGCGTACGCGCTGGAAACCGAGACCGAGGGCGCGTTGTGCCTGATGCGGGGCCCCGACGGGTTCGAGGTTTTCATGGCGATGGACGGCGCCCGGCACGAGGCCCGCTCGTTCCCCGACGAGGAGGCCGCCTACTTCTACCTGTTCGGCGTCCTCGCCGCGGAGGCGGTCCGTAACGGTGCCCTGCTGCCCGCGGTTGCGCCCGCGGGTTCCCGGCACGAGCTCAGCTAGCTCTGACCCCGCCGCCCCGCGCTCTGCTGGCCTCGACCCCGCCGCCCCGCCCAAAGCTAGTCCGCGCGGCCGTTCGAGCCAGCCCGTTTCACCAGCGTCGTTGATGAACTTGGCGCGCATTCCTCCCCGGTACGGCTATCGTGCAATTGCCGGCGGGGCTGACGGTCCCCCCGCTCCCCAAGCAGCCCCGCCGGCACTGCGCCGTACCCCGCGAAAAACCCCGCTCCGACAGCGACAATGTCTGTCATGACGCTTGCCGCACTGACCGGAGCACAGTACGAGATCACCGGGGGCGACTATCTGGCCGTTGTCACCGAACTGGGTGCAGGCCTGCGTGCGCTGCTGCATCGTGACCGGCCGCTGGTCACCGCCTACGACGCCGACGAGCTTCCGCCCGGGGGGGCCGGCCAGCTCTTGCTGCCCTGGCCGAACCGGATCGACGGCGGCCATTACCGGCTGGCGGGCACCGAGTACCAGCTGGACCTGAGCGAGCCCGCCGCCGGGAACGCCATCCACGGCCTGACCCGGTGGTCGTCCTGGTCGCTGGCGCGGCACGACCCACATGCGGTGGTGCTGCACCTGGCCCTGCTCGGCCGCACCGGCTACCCGTTCCGCCTTGACCTGACGGTGGAATACCAGCTCAGCGGCGACTCCGGCCTGATGGCCAGCGTGACCGCGCACAACGCGGGCAGCAGGCCCGCCCCGTACGGCACCGGCTCACACCCGTATCTGACCGCCGGTGCGCCGGCCGTGGACGGATGCGAGCTCACCCTGCCGGTCAGCCAGTGGCTGCCCGCGGACCAGCGCGGCATCCCGTCCGGCCCGCCCAGCGACGTGGCCGGGACGCAGTTCGACTTCCGCGCCGCACGTGAGATCGGGACGGTGACCCTTGACCACGCCTTCACCGGGCTGGAGCGCGACGAAGCCGGCCTGGCCTGGGCGCGGCTGACCAGCGACGGAGCCGGGACCGCGCTGTGGGCCGGCCCGGGCTACGGATGGCTGCAGGTGTTCACCGGGGACACGCTCGGCCCGGAGCGCCGCCGCCGTGCGGTGGCGATCGAGCCGATGACCTGCCCGCCGAACGCGTTCGTCACCGGCACCGACCTGCTCACCCTCGAGCCCGGCCAGACCGTCACGCACCGCTGGGGGATCCAGGCCATCGGCGCGGCCGGCTAGCTAGCCGAAGGTCTGGGCGGGCCCAGCCAGCAGGGCGCCGACCCTGGCCAGGTCTTCCAGGGTGTCCACGTCGTCCGGGCTGGCGATGTCCGAGCATTCGACCTGCGTCACGAGGCCGGGATGGGCGCGCAGGTAGGGCCGCGCCCCGGCATCACCCTCGGCCGCCGCGAGCACCCCGGCCCAGTGCCCGCGGGCCAGCAGCACCGGGTTGCGGGCCCGGCCGTCGTAAGCGGCCACCGCAAGCTCCGCACCCGCCCGGTACGCGGCCAGCAGCCGCCGGACCACCTCCGGGCCGATCAGCGGCTGGTCCACCAGGGCGATCACCGCGGCGCCGCAGTCACCGGGCAGGGCACGCAGCCCGGCCGCCAGCGAGGAACCCATGCCGGTGCGCCAGTGCGGGTTCGGCACGGCGGTGACGCCGGGCACGGTGACGGGCACCGCGCCGGTCACCACGAGGACCGGGGCGGTGCCGCCCTCGCGGAGCAGGTCGGCCCCCCGGTCGACGAGCCGGCGGCCGCCCAGTTCGACCAGTGCCTTGGGCGTGCCCAGCCGCTTTCCCTCGCCCGCCGCGAGCAGCACGCCCGCCACCCTTGGAGCCACCCCGGGCCGGCCGGTCAGCCGCCGTGGATCCGGCCGGCGGTGTCGGTGAGCGGGCGGCCGGATCCGCCCCAGCGGAGCTGGATCAGCTCGGCCGCCACCGAGACCGCGGTCTCCTCCGGGGTCCGGGCGCCGAGGTCCAGCCCGATCGGGGACCGGAGCCGTTCCAGTTCCGCCTCGCTGAGCCCGGCCTCACGCAGCCGGGCGAGCCTGTCCTCGTGGGTCCGCCTGCTGCCCATGGCCCCGATGTAACCGGCCGGGGTGCGCAGCGCGACCTCGAGCACCGGCACGTCGAACTTGGGGTCGTGGGTGAGGACACAGATCACCGTGCGCTCGTCCACCGGAGTGCTCGCCAGGTAGCGGTGCGGCCACTGCACGACGACCTCGTCCGCGTCGGGGAACCTGGCGCGGGTCGCGAACACCGGCCGGGCGTCGCACACGGTGACGTGGTAGCCGAGGAACTTCCCGGCCCGCGCGACGGCCGCCGCGAAGTCGATCGCGCCGAAGACCAGCATCCGCGGCGGCGGCGCGAACGACTGGACGAACACCGACAGCTCGTCCAGGCGGCGCTCGCCGTGCTCGCCGTAGTGGCGCACGGCGGTCAGGCCCTGGGCGAGCATCCCGCGCGCGTCGTCGTCCACGGCCTCGTCGAGCCGGTCCCCGGCGGCCAGCGTCCCGTCCTGCGCGTCACCGGAGATGACCCGCCGCGCCCCGGTCTGCCCGGGCCCGGAGATCACGGTGGCCACGGCGACCGGCCGGCCCGCCGTGATCGCGGCGGCCACCTCACCGAGTTGCGGGTAGCGCTCCTTGCTGACCGGTTCGACGAAGATGTCGATGATGCCGCCGCAGGTGAGGCCCACCGACAGCGCGGTGTCGTCGCTGACCCCATAACGCTGCAGCACCGGCTCCCCGGTCTGCAGCACCTGCTGGGCAAGCTCATATACCGCGCCCTCGACGCAGCCGCCGGACACGCTGCCGATGACTTCCCCGCCCGCCGACACGGCCAGCGCGGCGCCCGGCTCCCGTGGTGCGCTGTGGAACGTCCGCACCACCGTGGCCAGGCCGAACGTCTCCCCGGCGTCCCACCACTTCTCGATCTGGCCAAGGATGTCGCGCACGGCCCATCCCTCCACGAAACTTTCGCCTGCTGGTCCTAACAGGTTCCGGCCAGCGAATATGCCGGGAGGTCCCGGCACCCTTGTCTCCAACAGTACGTCGTACCGTGGCTAGCCGACGATCTTGGAGATGGGGATCTCGAGGATGTCGCGTGCTCCGGCAGCCTTGAGCGCCGGGATCAGCGTGTTCACGCTCCGTTTCGGCACCACGGTCTCCACCGCGTTCATGTCGCCGCGCGCCAGCGTGGTGATGGTCGGCGAGGACAGCGCCGGCAGCATCGCCGTCACCGCGGCCAGGTCGGCCGCGGGCACGTTCAGCTTGAGCAGCACGTTGCCCCGCGCCTCGATGGCGCCGCGCAGCAGCAGCGCGATGTCCTCCATCGCGGCGCGCTTGTCCGCGTCGCCGTAGGCAGCGACGTTGGCCACCAGCTCGGTGTAGCTGGTCAGCAGCGTGTCCAGGATGCGCAGGCCGTTGCGGCGCAGCGAGGACCCGGTCTCGGTGAGGTCCACGATCGCGTCCACGATGTCGGGGACCTTGGCCTCGGTGGCCCCGTAGGAGGGCACGACCATGGCCTTGACCCCGTGCTCCTCCAGGTACTTGCTGGTCAGCGCCGGAAGCTCGGTGGAGATCCGGATGCCCTCGGGGAGGTCGGCGACCGACCGCCAGGGCGCGGCGTCGGGCACCGCGAGCACCACCCGCACCGGGTTGGTGGTGACCTTGGAGTACTTCAGCTCGCCGAGCGAGACCAGGTCAGCGCCGGTCTCGGCGATCCAGTCCCGGCCGGTGATGCCCAGGTCGAACAGCCCGCGCTCGAGATAGGACGGGATCTCCTGCGGCCGCAGGAAGCGCACCCGGTCAACGCGTGGGTCGTCGATGGCCGCGTGGTAGTCGCGGTCGGAGGACCGGCGGACAGTCAGGTCCGCGGCGTCGAAAAGATCGAGGGTGGCCCGCTCCAGCGAGCCCTTGGGCAGGACGAGGGAAAGCAAGGGGAATCAGCCTCTCATCGCAAGGAGCGCAGCACCAGCGCGGTGTCGAGTGCCGCCACGACCGCCTCCCAGCCCTTGTCCTCATGGCTGCCGTCCAGCCCGCACCTGTCACGGGCCTGCTCCAGGGTGTCACAGGTCAGCACCCCGTTGCCTACCGGGGTTCGCGCGTCAAGCGCGACCCTGGTCAGCCCGGCCGTCACCGCGTCACAGACGTACTCGAAGTGCGGGGTCCCGCCGCGGATCACCGCGCCGAGGCAGGCCACGGCGTCGTGCCGGGCGGCGAGTTCCGCCGCGACCACCGGCAGTTCCACCGCACCGGCGACCCGCACCACCAGTGGCTCGCCGACGCCGCAGGCCCGCGCCGCGGCGCAGGACCGGCGCACCAGGCTATCGGTGATCTCGGCGTGCCAGCGGGTCGCCACTATGGCCAGGCTCAGCCCGGCCGCGTCCACAACGCCGGCCTTGGGGCGTCCTTCCCCACTCACCGTGCCTCCGTGAGGCCGCTCACGTGGCCGGCGTGGCCGCCGCCGTTCGGCTCGGGCAGCCCGTCGATCCGGTGGCCGAGGCGGTCCCGCTTGGCGGTGAGGTAGCGGAGGCTTTCCGGGGTCGGCGCCACGGGCAGCGAGACCATGGCGCGCACCTCGATCCCACAGGCGGCCATCCCGGCCACCTTCGCCGGGTTGTTGGTCAGCAGCCGCACCGACCGCACCCCGGCATCGGCGAGCATCTGCGCGCCGATCGAGTAGTCCCTGGCATCCGCGGGCAGGCCGAGTTCCAGGTTGGCGTCCACGGTGTCCGCGCCGCCGTCCTGCAACTGGTAGGCGCGCAGCTTGCTGAGCAGGCCGATGCCGCGGCCCTCGTGGCCGCGCAGGTAGCAGACGATGCCGCGGCCCTCCGCCGCGACGGCCGCCATGGCGGCCTCCAGTTGCGCGCCGCAGTCGCAGCGCCGCGAGCCGAGCACGTCCCCGGTCAGGCATTCGGAGTGCAGCCGGGCCAGGATGTCCTGCCCGTCACCCAGGTCCCCGTACACCAGCGCGATGTGCTCGGTGCCGTCTACCGAGTCCAGGTAGCCAAGAGCCCGCCATTCGCCGTGCGCGTTGGGCAGCCGGGTCTCCACGACCCGGTGGACCTGTTGTTCGGAGTGCCGCCGGTACTCGATGAGCTGGGCGATCGTGATCATCGCCAGGCCGTGCCGGTCAGCGAACGCCCGCAGTTCGGGCATCCTGGCCATGGTGCCGTCGTCGTTGAAGATCTCGGCCACCACGCCGGCCGGGGTGAGCCCGGCCAGCCTGGCCAGGTCCACCGCGGCCTCGGTGTGCCCGGCGCGGCGGAGCACTCCGCCCTCGGCGTACCGCAGCGGGAAGATGTGGCCGGGCCGGACGATCTCATACGGCTCGGTCGCGGAATCGACGAGCACCCGCACGGTCCTGGCGCGGTCCGCCGCGGAGATGCCGGTGGTGATGCCGTCGCGGGCGTCCACGCTGATCGTGAACGCGGTGCCCATGTGCTCCTGGTTGTCACTGGTCATCGGGGGCACCTGCAGCCGGTCCAGGTCCTCGCCCAGCATGGGCGCACAGATGAGCCCGCGGGCGTACCTGATCGTGAACGCCATCAGCTCCGCCGTGGCCTTGCCGGCCGCGAAGACGATGTCCCCCTCGTTCTCCCGGTTCGCGTCGTCCACCACCACGACCGCGCGGCCGGCCGCGATGTCGGCGATGGCGCGCTCCACGCTGTCGAGCGCGACGGTGCCCGGGGCCTGTGCCGCGGTCATGACCGCACCGCCGCGGGCTGACCGGACAGCATCCGCTCCACGTACTTGCCGATCACGTCGGCTTCCAGGTTGACGCTCGAGCCCGCCTGGACGCGGCCCAGGGTGGTCGCCGCCAGCGTGGCCGGGATCAGGCTGACCTCGAACCAGGGCGGCTCCGCCTGGCCGCCGCCGAGGGCGGACACGGTGAGACTGACGCCGTCGACCGCGACGGAGCCCTTCTCCACCAGGTAGCGGGCCATGCCGGGTGGCACGGTGATCCTGACCAGGTCCCAGCGCTCGCCGCTGACCCGCGAGGTGACCGTGCCCACGCCGTCCACGTGGCCCTGGACCATGTGCCCGCCGAGCCGGTCGCCGACCCGCAGCGAGCGCTCCAGGTTGACCGGGGAGCCGGGGGCAAGGTCGCCGAGCCCGGTGCGGCGCAGCGTCTCCGCCATCACGTCGGCGGTGAATTCGCTGCCGGACAGGCCGGTGACGGTGAGGCAGGTGCCGTTGACGGCGATGGAGTCGCCGTGCCGCGCGTCGGCGGTGACCTGCGGGCCCCGTACGGTGATCCGGGCCGTCCCGCCGAGATGCTCGACGGATATGACCTCGCCGAGTTCTTCCACGATTCCGGTGAACATACGCGGCTGCGCCTCCTCCGGGCCGTCCTCACGTCGGCTCCGGGGTGCGCGCGAAGGCGCCAGCACGGCCCGGCGCTGGCCCGCAACGCCAAACCGAGAGCGTGCGCCTCCCATCCGGGCTTTCACCGTCGGTCCCGGGATTCCACCGGGTCAGCCGCCAGGCACGTGGCCTGGACGGGTCGCGGACTGTCACCGCCGGCTCGGAGTTTCACCGACCCCGGAGCACGCTGTCACTTCGGTAACCAGTGTGCCATGACGGCTATTCCGCCCGGAAACCGGCGGTCAGCCGGGCCGCCTGGCCCGGGCCAGCGAGGTGCCCACCAGGGCACAGGCCAGTCCCAGCGCGGCGGCCTGCCCGGTGACCAGCAGCAGCAACGGCAGCCCCGGGGCCCGGTGGTGGAACGCGGCCTGCAGCACCGGGTTCAGCGGGGGCAGCCAGGGCACGGCCAGGGACACCACGGTCAGCCCGGTGACGGCCACCACCGCGGTGCCCACCCTGGTCCGCAGCGGCGGGGCGATCAGCACCCCGATCCCCGCTCCCGCGCAGGCCTCCGCCAGGTGCATGCCGAGCAGCGCGATCGCCGTGGCCGCGGGGTAGGGCGCTGGATCCGCCACCCGGCCCCACAGCATCGCCACGCAGGCCAGGGCCACCGCGATGACAAGGACAGCCGTGGACCTGGCCGCCTGCCGGCGCCTGGAGCCGCCCAGCGCCACCAGGGTGACCTCCGCGAACGGGGCGCTCTCCGAGGTGGCGACGAGCCTGGTCAGCCAGGCCGTCGCGGGCATCAGCGCGATGGCGGTGATCGCGCCCGCCTGCAGGTGCGGCTCGGCCAGCCGGGGCGGGCCGCCGGGGCTTGCCCGGCCGCAGGCTCACCGGTCGCTTCGAGGATAGGGGCTGGGCCGGGGCCGGCTCAGGTATGCGCGGCGGTCACCTCGGTGAGGCGCCGGGCGAGGAACTCGCGCTCGGCGGCGTTGTCGGTCAGGGCCAGCGCGTCGCGGTAGGCCTGTGCCGCCGCCTCCCACCGGCCCAGGCGGCGCAGCAGGTCCGCCTTGGCGGCGGGCAGGTAGCGGTAGGCGTCCAGCCGCCCGCCCGCCTCCAGTTCGCCGAGCTGGGCCAGCCCCGCCGCCGGGCCCTGCGCCATGGCCACCGCGACGGCGCGGTTGAGCGCCACCACGGGCGAACTCCAGACCTGCAGCAGCACGTCGTAGATCGCGACGATCTGCGGCCAGTCGGTCTGCGCGTAGCTGGGCGCCTCGGCGTGCAGCGCGGCGATCGCGGCCTGCAGCACGAACCGGCCCGGGCGGCCGCCCCGCAATGCCCACGGGAGCAGCGCGGTGCCTTCGGCGATCAAGATGCGGTCCCACTGGGACCGGTCCTGCTCTTCGAGCAGCAGCAGCCGGCCCTGCGGGTCGGCCCGGGTGGCCCGGCGGGCGTCGGTGAGCAGGATGAGGGCGAGCAGGCCGGCCACCTCCCGCTCGTCGGGCATCAGGGTGCGCAGCATGCGGGCCAGCCCGATGGCCCGGTCGACCAGGTCGGCACGGACCAGGTTGTCCCCCCCGGGGGCGGTGTGCCCGGTGGTGTAGAGCAGGTGCACGACGGTGAGCACGGCATCGAGCCGGTCGGGCAGTTCGGCAGGGGCGGGCACGCGGTAGGCGATCCGGGCGGCGGAGATCTTCTTCTTGGCGCGGGTCACCCGCGCGGCCATGGTCGGCTCGGCGACCAGGAACGCCTGCGCGATCTCCACCGTGGTCAGCCCGCACACCAGCCGCAGGGTCAGCGCGACCTGGGCCTCCCTGGCCAGCGCCGGGTGGCAGCAGGTGAAGATGAGCCGGAGCCTGTCGTCGGGGATCACCTCGTCCTCCTCCGCCCGGCCGTCTCCCGGCGGCGCCGACGCCGCGACCGGAGAGTCAGGCTCGATGAGCAGCGGCAGCTTGGCGCGCAGCACCCGGTCCCGGCGCTTGGCGTCGATCGCGCGGCGGCGCGCCGCGGTGGTGAGCCAGGCGCCCGGGCTGTTCGGCACGCCCTGCCGCGTCCAGGCGGTGAGTGCGGCGGCGTAGGCGTCCTGTACGCACTCCTCGGCCAGGTCAAGGTCGCCGGCGACACGCGCCGTCGCGGCGAGCACGAAGGCCCACTCGCGACGGTGCGCGTCCGCGACCGCGGCGGATACCTCGCCCGTCCCAGAGCCAGCGCCGGCGTCGGCGCCCGCACCGGGCCGGGGGAATCCGGTCACCTCAGCCGAACACCATGATCGGCCGCACCTCGACGCCGCCGAACCGTGCCGGGCACAGCTTGCCGATCTGCAGGGCGTGGTCGAGGTCACGCGCCTCGACCAGGTAGTAGCCGCCGATCGCTTCCTTGGTCTCGATGAACGGGCCGTCCGTCACCACGTCTCCGCGGATCGAGGTGGCCGTCGACGTGGGCTGCAGGGCCCGGCCCTCGATGATCTTGCCGCCGGTCTCGGCGACCTGCTCGGAGAACCGGTTGTGCGCCTCCATCACCTGCTGGAGCACGTCCGGCGTGGCGGTGGCGTAGGCACTCTCGTCCTCGCAGATGAGGATCATGTATTCAGCCATGGTTGTGATCATCCTTCCGTTTCGTCAAGGGCTCCGTCACCTACCTCGACGAGCGGCCGCCCCCGAAATCGACAAGCCTCCACGTGTTGGATGGCCGCTGTTTTCTGTGCGGCCTGACGCCTGGATCAGTGCTGCTGCCAGGGCGCGCGGGCGGTGGCCCGTTCCGCGTGCTGGCGCAGCCTCTGCACGGCCGCCGCGGGGTTGTCGGCCCCGTAGACCGCCGTGCCCGCCACGAACACGTCGGCCCCGGCCTCCGCGCACCGCTCGATGGTCTCCTCGCCCACCCCGCCGTCCACCTGGAGCCACACCGACGCGCCGTGCCGCTGCACCAGCGCCCGCGCCCGCCGCAGCTTGGGCAGCACGACATCGAGGAAGGCCTGGCCGCCGAATCCGGGCTCGATGGTCATCAGCAGCAGCATGTCGAATTCGGGCAGCAGGTCCTCATAGGGCTCCACCGGAGTGGCGGGGTTGATCGCGAGCCCGGCGCGGGCGCCCGCGGCGCGGATCATCCGCAGGGTACGGGTCGGGGCATGGAGCGCCTCGGCGTGCACCGTGACGTTGCGGGCCCCCGCTTCCGCGTACCCGACGGCCCATCGGTCCGGCTCGGCGATCATCAGATGGCAGTCCAGCGGCAGCACGGTGTGCTTGAGCAGCGACTCGACGACCGGCAGCCCGATGGTGAGGTTCGGCACGAAGTGGTAGTCCATGACGTCCACGTGCAGCCAGTCGGCCACATCGGCGACCGCCGCCGCCTCGTCGGCGAGCCGGGCGAAGTCTGCGTTCAGGATGCTGGGCGCCATCTGGACGGCCATATTGCCGAGTCTAGACGCCGCCCGCGGTCACGCGCGGGTGGCGTCCAGGGTGGTGTCGGGCTCCCCCGGTAGGGTTCCACTGGTGAACCCCGATACACCCGACGCGTTGCTTGCCCGGGTCCGCAAGCTGCTGGTCAAGGCCGAGGCGGACGGGGTGACCCAGGCGGAGGCGCAGGCGCTGACGGCCAAGGCAGCCGAGCTGATGGCCAAGTACGGCATCGACCGCGCCTTGCTTGCGGCGGTGCGGCCGGAGACGGACCGGCCCGGCGACCGGATCATCGACATCGCCAACCCCTGGGCCAGGGTGCAGGCGCACCTGTTGTGCGGGCTGGCGGCCGCGCTGCGCTGCCAGTGCGTGATCCTGCCCCGCACCGGCCCGGGATCGCGCATTCACGTGTTCGGCTTCGCCTCGGACATCGAGCGCACCGACGTCCTCTACACCTCGCTGCTCCTGCAGATGTGGCAGGGCCTGTCCGCCGCCGAGCCGCCGGCCTGGTCGCGGAGCACCCGCGCCTGGCGCCGGAGCTGGCTGCTCGGTTTCGCGACCGCCGTGGTGGCCCGGGTCCGCACCGCCGAGCAGCGAGCGGCGCAGCGCGCCGCGGACGCCCCGGCGGGCAGCGGCCCCTCGGCCGCGCTGGTGCTGGCGGACCGGACCGAGATCATCGATCGCACCCTGCGGCAGGCCTACCCGGTCACCCGCACGTCCCGGGTGACCTACAGCGGCACCGGGTACGGGACCGGCTACGCCCAGGGCCAGCGCGCCGACATCGGCACCTCTCGCCTCGGCCGCACCGCCGACCGAGCGCTCACCAGGTGAGGCCCGAATCCCAGCCAGCGGGGCCAAAGCCCACGCGACGGAGTCGCGGGGGCTTTGAGCCAGCGGGGGTTCCAGGGGGTCGCCCCCCTGGGCTAACACTTGCGAAGCAGGGCCAGGAAGATGGCGTCGGTGCCGTGCAGGTGCGGCCAGAACTGCGCGTACCGCCCGCCCGGCGCCGGGCAGGCCAGATCGGGTACCTCACCGAGCAGCGCGGGGGCGTCGAGCACGAGGACGTCGTCGCGGGCGGCGGTGACCTGGCCGACCACCGCGCGGGTCTCCGCGACATGCGGTGAGCAGGTGACGTAGGCGATCACCCCGCCGGGCCTGGCGGCGTTGATCGCGGTACGGAGCAGCGATCGCTGCAGTTCGCCGAGCGCGGCCACGTCGGCGGGCGTCTTGCGCCAGCGTGCGTCCGGGCGGCGCCGCAGGGCCCCGAGCCCGGAGCAGGGGACGTCCGCGATCACCCGGTCGAAGGAGGCGGGCCGCCAGGCGGGCCTGGTGCCGTCCGCCACAACCACCGCGGCGGCGCCGACGGGGGCCGTCGCCGCGCGCACCAGCCGGGCCCGGTGTTCCCTGACGTCGGCGGCGAGCAGCCGGGCGCCACGGCCCGCCGCCAGCCCGGCGAGCAGCCGTGCCTTCCCGCCCGGCCCTGCGCACAGGTCGAGCCAGCGCCGGTCGCCGTCCTGGGCGCCCCGGCCGCTGCCCGCGGGGCCCGCCTCCGCGCGGGTCAGCGCGAGCGCGGCCAGCTGGCTCGCCTCGTCCTGCACGGCCGCGCGGCCCTGCCGGACCTCAGGTATCCCGGCCGGGTCACCGCCCTCCAGGTACGCGCCGAACGGGGACCACCGCGCGGCCTTGCTGCCCCGGGCGACGAGATCGGCGGGGGCGGCCAGCCCGGGGACGGCGCACAGAGTGACCTGGGGGCGGACCCCGTTCGCGGCGAGCGCCGCCTCGGTCAGTGGCAGCCCGGTGACGGGTTCCTCGCCCAGCGACTCGCTGACCGCGGCGACGATCCAGCCCGGATGGCTGGTCTTGACCGCGAGGTAGCCGACGGGGTCGACGGACCGGTCCGGGGCGACCGCCGCGATCCAGGAGTCCAGGTCGCGGGTGGCGACCCGGCGGAGCACCGCGTTGGCGAACCCCGCTGCCCCTTCCCCGGCCGCCTCCCGGGCCAGCGCGACCGACGTGGCCACCGCGGCGTACGGGCCGATCCTGGTCGCCAGCAACTGGTGGGTGCCGAGCCGGAGCACGTCGAGCAGCGGGGGGTCGATGTCGGCGAGCGCGCGGGTGCTGCACGCGGCCAGCACGGCGTCGTAGCTGCCGCGCCCGCGGAGCGTGCCGTAGGCCAGTTCGGTGGCGAGCGCGGCGTCGCGGCCGTGCAGCCCGCGCTCGGCCAGCAGGGCCGGGAGCAGCAGGTTGGCGTAGGCGTCCCGGTCGGTGACCGCGCGAAGAACGGCCAGCGCGACTTCGCGGGCCGGGGTCGGGGCGCTGCGGCGCGGCGTCCTGGCCGGTGCGGCGGTGCGGCGGGCGGGCATGTCAGTGCAGCACCGGGCCCGCGGCGCCGGTCTCGCCCGGGACCTCGGGCCCGGCAGCCGGCGCACCGCTGCCCGGCTTCCCACTCCCGGGCTGCCCCGGTCCCAGCCGCAGCCCCCGGGCCCATTCGGTGGCGGGCATTCTCCGTTTGCCGCCCTGCTGTACGTCGCCGAGTTCCACGGGGTGCGTAGCGGTGCCTGCCAACACCGCGGACCTGGTGACCCGCAGTTCCCCTGGGCGCAGCGGCGCGCCCGGCGCCTGCGCGCAGTCGCGCACCGGCCACAGTTTCAGCCGGGTGTCGCCCAGCATGGTCCAGGCACCGGGGGCGGGGGTGCAGGCGCGGATCTGCCTGCCGACGGCGAGCGCCGGATCGCCCCAGCGCACCCGCGCGTCCTCGGTGGTCAGCTTGGGCGCGTAGCTGATGCCCTCGGCGGGCTGCGGGACCGCGCGCAGGTCGCCGGACTCGATGCCGTCCAGGGTCTGGGCCAGCAGGCCGGCGCCCGCGGTGGCGAGCCGGGCCAGCAGGTCACCGGCGGTGTCCTGCGGGCCGATCGGCTCGGTCATCACCCCGTACACCGGCCCGGCGTCCAGCTCGGCCACCAGGCGGAACGTGGTAGCCCCGGTGATGTCGTCGCCGTGCCAGATGGCGTGCGGGACCGGCGCGGCGCCCCGCCAGGCGGGCAGCAGTGAGAAGTGCAGGTTCACCCAGCCGTGCGGCGGTATCTCCAGCGCCGCGCGCGGGATCAGCGCACCGTACGCGGTGACCGGGCAGCAGTCGGGCGCGAGCGCGCGGAGCCGGTCAAGAAAGGCCGGATCCCGGGGGGTGGCGGGCTTGAGCAGTTCGATGCCCGCGTCGGCCGCGCACTGGGCGACCGGGCTCGGGCCGACGTGCCGGCCCCGTCCGGCCGCCGCGTCGGGCCGGGTCAGCACCGCTACGACCTCGTGCTTGGACCGCAGCAGTTCTTCCAGCGAGGGCACCGCCGTCTGCGGGGTGCCGGCGAAGATCACGCGCATGGCTTCGCGGGGATCCGGGGCGGCCGCGCGGGGTGGCCCGTTTCGCCATCACGCATCCGGTTCAGAGCGCCTTGCCCCAGGTGGGGTGCGGTGAGATCTTCACCTTGGCCGCGGCGTCACCCCACCAGTCGGATTCGCGGATCTCCTTCATCGCCAGCTTCCGCTGCCTGGCGTCCAGCCGGTCGATGAACAGCACGCCATCCAGGTGATCGGTCTCGTGCTGGACGCACCGCGCCAGCTGCCCGGTGCCTTCCAGCGTGACCGGTTCACCGTGCATGTTGAAGCCCTTGGCGACGACGCCGTAGGCGCGCTTGGTGGGATAGACCAGGCCGGGGAAGGACAGGCAGCCCTCGTCGTCGGTCTCTTCCTCGTCGGACAGGCTCAGCGACGGGTTGATCAGGTGCCCGACCTGGTCGTCGACGTGGAAGGTGAACACCCGCAGGCTCACCCCGATCTGGGGCGCGGCGAGGCCCACGCCCGGCGCGTCGAGCATGGTGTCGGTGAGGTCCTTGACGAGCCTGCGGAGCTCGGCGTCGAACACCTTCACGGGATCGGCCGGGGTGCGCAGCACCGGATCGCTGAAGAGCCGGATCGGCTTGATGCTGATGGCGCACCGTCCCTTCGCGTGATCGCCTGTGTCACGGTCGGCCAGAACCGGCCCGCCGGGCGCGGCGGGTCAAGTCTAGGGGGTCTGGCAGGTTACGAGCGCCTGCCGCGCGTGCCAGGTGAGGGCGAGCGCGCCTTGAACGCGGCCTTCCGCGCGGCCCTGGCCACCGCCGGGTCCGGGTGGTGCTCACTGAGCGCGGTGAGCAGGTCGGTCACGGCCGGGTGGTCCACCTCCCACAGCCCCGCCACCATGTCGGCCTGGGCCTTCGGCGGAAGGTCGGGAAGCAGTTCCACCACCACGTCCCGGGGGTCGGCCTCTTCAAGCAGCCCGGCCCCGAGGTCCACCAGCAGCCAGGCCCGCTCCCTCGGCCCGAGTTCGGCCTCTTCGCCGTGCTCGTGCAGCCATACGGCGGCGTGCGCCCGCAGCACCGGATCCTCGAGCGCGGCCTGCACCGCGGGCACGGCCTGGTCGCCGATCCGGTCGAGCACCGCGAAACCGGCGCCGCGCAGGCCGGGCGTCCCGCGCCGGGCCGCGTCGATCAGTTCCCGGGCCGCCTGCGCCGGGACCCGTGCCGCGAGCCAGGCGGCGATCTCCGCCTCGCCGTCTTCCGCGTCGCAGCTTGCCAGCGTGGTGAGCAGGGCCGCGGCACCGTCGAGGGCGCCACTGCCGAGCACGGGCACGTGCCAGCCCTGAGCGCGCAGATGCCGGTGCATCCCCCAGACCCCGAGCCGCGACAGGGCCACGGTCAGGCCGCCGGCGCTGTCGTCGGTGCCAAGTTCCACCACGCCGAGATCGGCCAGGGTCTCAAGGGCGGAGGACAGGCCCGCGGCCAGGTCCTCCCCCGGGCGGGACGGCCGCTTCGCGCGGTCCCGGCTGCCGGCCGCCGCCACGTACGCCTCGAACAGCGCGTCCATCTTCACCGGGCCGCCGACCGTGTAGAGCGCGGTGGCCATGCCATCGAGATCCTCGGCGCGGAGCATCACCCGCAGGGCGTCCTCCCACACCGCGAGCACGTCACCGGCGTCGCCGCTGGCCAGCACGTCCACCCGTGGCCCGGGGACGGCCTGGCCGGTGGGCACCGCCACCATGCCGGTACCCGTGGCCACCCGCCATGCCACGTCGAGTTCCGCGGCGGTGAGTTCCAGTTCGGTTATGGCCGCCGACGCGGCGGCGGCCGTAAGCCCGTCGGCGGTACCGGACCGCTGGCCGGCCGCTGCCCAGCAGGCGACCAGCCGGGCGGCGCGCAGCAGCGGTGCCACCCTGGCCGCGGCGGCCAGTTCCTCCCGCGGCGCGAGCCGGACCGGCGGCAGCTTGGCCGGCCTGGCCCTGGTCGCGGTGCCCTGCCGCGCGCCGCTGGCGGCCTTGCCACCCGCCTGGTTCTGGGAGCCGGTTCCGCCTGCCCCGTCCTCGCCGGTAGCTGCGGGCGGCGCGGCTGCGCCGCGCTGCGTGCGCGCGTTCCGTCGTGAGGTGGCCACCCCAGCACCCTATGACGTCGGCGGGGTCACGGCAGCGGGTGCGCGGTCAGTGCCGGGGCTATCGCAGGGCATCCGGGCAGCTCAGCACGCAGGTTTCCGGGTCAGATCAGGTCGGCCGGGTCGATCTGGACCCGCACCTGGCCGGTGTCTTTGCGCGCGGCGCGCGCCGCCTGGGCCTGTCGCAGCGCGGCCGCCAGCGACAGCCCGCCCGGCCGGGGGATCCTGATCAGCGCCCGGACCTTGTCCGAGCCGGCCTTGTCCGAGCCGGCCGGGACCGTGCCGATCACCTCCGCCTCCGCTGGCAGCACGGTGTCGGCGAGGAATCCGGCCACCGCCTCGGCGGAACCGGTCACAGCGGCCATCCGCACGGCGGGCGGGAAGCCGAGCGCCTCCCGTTCGGCGAGTTCACGTTCGGCGTGGGTGACCGGATCCCAGCGGATCAGCGCCTGCGCGACCGGCAGGGCCGCCTCGGCCACCAGGACCACCGTGCCGCCGGCGCTGCCAGGGGCGGTCAGCGCCGCGGCGTTCAGCCACCGGCGCAGCGTCTCCTGCGCCGCGGCCAGGCTGGGCCGGCCGAGCAGCACCCAGCCGTCGAGCAGCACCGCCGCCGCATACCCGCCGTCCACCTGGGGTTCGGCCCCCGGCGTCGCGACGACCAGGGCTGGCCGCGGCGGTACCGAGTTGATCGTGGCCGCGCCGGCGGAAACGACCACCGGGGCACCGGGGAACGCCCTGGCGAGTTCCTCGGCGGTGCGCCGGGACCCCGCGACGACGGCCCGGAGCCGGCCGTGGCCACAGGCAGGGCACCGCCACTCCGCATCGCTGCGGCCGCACCAGCGGCAACCGGCGGGGGCGTCGCTTGCCGCTACCGCCAGCGGGCCGCCGCAGGTGACGCAGCGCGCGGCCGCGCGGCAGCGCTCGCAGGCCACGGCGGTCAGGTACCCGCGCCTGGGCACCTGGACCAGCACCGGCCCGCGGTCCAGGGCAGCCCGGGCGGCGCGCAGCGCCAGGCTCGGTATCCGGGCGGTCCTGGCCGCCTCGTCCCTGGCCAGCTCGGCGTCGTCGCCGGTCGCACGGACATCGGGGGCGAGCCGGCGTACCACGTCCCGCGGGGCGGTCACGGCGCGCGCCCAGCCGCTCGCGACCAGGCTGGTCGCCTCGGCGGTGCGGGCGAAACCGCCGATGAGGGCGGCGGCGCGGGCCCGGTGCGCGCGCAGCGCGAGCACCTCCCTGGCGTGCGGGTAGGGGGCGCGTGGCTCGGCGTGCAGGTCGTCGCCGTCGTCCCAGACCACGACGAGGCCGAGACCGGCCACGGGGGCGAACATCGCGGCCCTGGTGCCGGCCACCACGCGGATCTCGCCACGGGCCACGGCCAGCCACCGCCGGTACCGCTCGGCAGGCCCGAGCCCCGCCGCCAGGCTGACGTGCCCGCCGGGGCCGAGCGTGCGGGCCAGGGCGGCGTCGACCAGGCCTAGGTCGCGCGCGTCCGGGACCACGATGAGGGCACCCCGGCCGGCGGCGGCCGCGGTCCCCGCCGCGCGCGCGACCTCCTCCGGCCAGTCCTGGCCCGGCAGGGCCGTCCAGACCGCACGCGGCGCCCGCCCGTCCGCCAGCGCCGCCAGGAACGCCGGCCCCTGCTGGTAACGAGACCACGGCCCCGGCTCCGGCCGCGCCAGTGGCGGCGGCCGCGCGTCACCCGGCACGCTCACAGCACCCCGCGCCCCGGGCGCATCCCCGTTGCCCGGGGCACTAGCGGCGCGCGGCCGTGCCGCCGTTTCCGCGCCGGCGTGGCGCGGCGGGATCGCCAGCCGGAGCACGTCCGCCATCGTGCCCGCGTAGCGGTCGGCCACCTCCCGGGCCAGCGCGGCGATCTCCGGGGTGAGCACCGGCTCGGGCGAGACGACCCGCTCCAGGGCCGCGAGCCGGCCGGTGTGGTCGCTCACGGCAACCCGGTCCAGCAGGTAGCCGCCGACAAGCTGCCCGGCGAACCTGACCCGGACCCGGCAGCCCGGCACCGCCGACTCCGCCAGCTTCTCTGGCACCAGGTAGTCGAAGGGCCGGTCGAGATGCGCCAGCGGCACATCGACGAGTACCCGGGCGACCGGCAGCACCGCCGCCGGGGCCTGGGCCGCCGGTGACCGCCGCCGTGGCGCCCGGGCACGTCCCGGCCGCCCCGCTCCGCGCGCGGGCGCGACGGTCGTGCGCGACGGCGCCTGATCCCGGTCCCCTGCCACGCTCCCTGTCCTACCAGATCCATCCGACCCCGCCGCGAACCCGCGCTCGGCCAAGGATCCGGAGATGATCTTGGGCTTTGCCGCTGGGGCAGGGCGCATCAAACCGAAAGGGCCCTCGGGTTGACGGCTCCCGTGGAGGGCCGATACTTCTGCGCCGGGTGAAGGCCGCCTCCCGCGGACCGGGAAGGATACGTGGTGGGTGATCGCACAGGATGCGGTCTGACCGAGCTGGCGATCCTGGAGGCGCTGAGCGCGGCCACCGGCGGTCGTCCCCGAGCGCATGTCGTCTGCACGAAAGCCGTGGCGGCGATCGAGGAGCGCATCGGGCTCGGGCCGCGATACGGGTATGAGGTGCTGCTGGACCTGGCGCGCCCGTGGATCGTCCCGGTGCCTACGGTCAGCGTGGTGGGCAACAAGGGTGACCGGGACTTTCCAGAGGCCTCCGGGCCGGAGTACACCGAATGCCGCCCATCACACGCGGGCCAGATCGTGCTCGATGCCGAGGCCCGCCGGCTGGCCCCAGTCCCGGTAGGGGTTATCAACGGGACCACCTACCGGGGCGGGATGCAGCCGCCGCTGGAGCCGTTGCGGGTGCTGGCTGCCCTCCGCGGGCTGCTGGAGGCCGCCGCGCGCAGTTCCGCGACCGCCCGCGCGCCGTCGGCCGTGAGCTTCACGGCCGGGCGCCCCTCATTCAGATCGGCGATCGCCGCGCGGTACGCATCCAGCCCGCTGCCCTTGTACGCCATGCACCCCGGGTCCGCCGCCCGGACCAGGTGCGGCACCAGGTAGGCCCCCACGGCGGCCACCAGAGCCGCTACAGCCACGCCCAGCGCCAATGCAGCCCTGGCCAGCCAGTTCGCCGGCTTCAGCGGGCGGGTCGCGTGATCGCGGCACTGGCGCTGAGCCAGCGATGCGATGACCGCCCGGCCGCGTCCAGCCCCGCCGGTCAGCCCCAGAACCCACCAGCCTCCCGGCCGAGCGCGCCACGACGACGCTCCCGGCCCCGAATCACACCCCGATCAGGCAGATTCTAGGCTAAATAGGACAATCCAGGGCATACATCACTGTTAACGTGCGGCGATCCGGCGGTCCGGGTCAGAGGCCGGCGGCGCGCCTGAGTTCGTCGACGCGGTCGGTCCGCTCCCAGGAGAAGTCGGGCTCCTCCCGGCCGAAGTGACCGAAGGCCGCCGTCTGCGCGTAGATCGGCCGGAGCAGGTCCAGGGCCTTGACGATGGCCGCCGGGCGCAGGTCGAAGACCTCGAGCACGGCGTCCTGGATCCGGGCAACCGGCACCTTCTCGGTGCCGAAGCACTCCACGAACAGGCCGACCGGCTTTGCCTTGCCGATGGCGTAGGCGACCTGCGCCTCGCAGCGGTCAGCCAGGCCGGCCGCGACGACGTTCTTGGCCACCCAGCGCACCGCGTAGGCGGCACTGCGGTCCACCTTGGAGGGGTCCTTGCCGGAGAACGCGCCGCCGCCGTGCCTGGCCATGCCACCGTAGGTGTCGATGATGATCTTGCGGCCGGTGAGGCCGGCGTCACCCATGGGGCCGCCGATCTCGAACCTCCCGGTCGGGTTGACCAGCAACCGGTAGCCGTCGGTGTCGAGACCGAGGCCGCCGATGACCGGGTCCACCACGTGGTCACGCACGTCGGGGGCGAGCAGTTCCTTCAGGTCGATGTCCGGCGCGTGCTGCGCCGAGACCACCACGGTGTCCAGCCGGACCGGCTCGTCGCCGGAGTATTCGATGGTTACCTGGGTTTTGCCGTCGGGGCGCAGGTAGGGCACGTCACCGCTGCGCCGCACCAGGGACAGCCGCCGGGCGAGCCGGTGCGCCAGCATGATCGGCAGGGGCATGAGCTCGGGGGTTTCCCGGCAGGCGTACCCGAACATCAGGCCCTGGTCGCCGGCGCCCTGGCGGTCGAACTCGGTCGCACCCTCGCCTTCGCGGTACTCGAACGCGTCCAGCACACCCTGTGCGATGTCCGGCGACTGAGCGCCGATGGATACCGACACCCCGCAGGAGGCGCCGTCGTATCCCTTGGCCGAGGAGTCGTAGCCGATTTCCAGAATCTTCTCGCGGATGATCGACGGGATATCGACATAGGTCTCCGTGGTCACCTCCCCGGCCACATGTACCTGGCCGGTGGTGATCAGGGTTTCCACCGCGACATGACTGCCCGGGTCATCCTTGAGCATCGCGTCGAGAATGGCATCGCTGATCTGGTCTGCCATCTTGTCCGGATGGCCCTCCGTGACCGACTCGGAGGTGAAGAGACGACGAGCCACCTGAGATCCTTTTCTGCTGCGCTTGGGGTGCGCCCAGTCACGGGCGCCACGAGCCCGGCAGTCATATCGCCGGGTGCACTCCATGACCGAGTGCAGAAGCTTCGCCGAATTGTACCGGGCGCCACGCCCGGCCGGCCGGGTGCCCGGCCGCCGCGCTCTGCTCGTCCCGCCCCCCGCGCTTCGCGCCCGCCCCCGCTCTGCTTGTCCCGCCCCCGCTCTGGTCAGGCCCGGGCCGGCAGCCGGGCCGTGACAAGATCCCAGATCACGTCGGCCAGCGCTGACTTGGGCCCCCGCGGCACTTCGGTCACGCTCCCGTCGGAGCCGAGCACGAGGGCGGCATTGTCACTAGTGCCGAACGCCAGTCCGGGGCCGACCTGGTTCACCACGAGCAGATCACAGCCCTTGGCGGCGAGCTTCGCCCGGCCGTTTTCCGCGATGTTCTCGGTCTCCGCGGCAAAGCCGGTGAGGACCTGCCCCGGCGGCCGGCGGCCGGCTAGCTCCTTCAGGATGTCGGGGTTCTCCACCAGTTCCAGCGGGGCGGGCGGCGTGCCGGCCTTCTTGAGCTTCTGCTCGCTGCGCGCCGCGGGCCGGTAGTCGGCCACCGCGGCAGCCATGATCACCGCGTCGGCATCCGCCGCGGCCGACAGCACCGCCTCGCGCATCTGGCAGGCGGAGGTCACCGTGATCACCTTGGCCCCGGCCGGATCGGGCAGGCCGACGTTGGCCGCGACCAGGGTCACCGCCGCGCCCCTGGCGACGGCCGCCTCGGCGAGCGCGTAGCCCTGCCGCCCCGACGACCAGTTGCCGATGAAACGAACCGGATCGATTTCCTCCCTGGTCCCGCCCGCGCTCACCACCACGTGGCGGCCGTGCAGGTCGGGGACCATCCCGGCGGTCCCCCGGGCCAGCACCCGGACGGCCACCTCGAAAAGCTCGGCGGGCTCGGGAAGGCGGCCGGGCCCGCTGTCGGCCCCGGTGAGCCGGCCCGACGCGGGCTCAAGCACCAGGCAGCCACGCCCGCGCAGGGTGGTCACGTTGGCCTGGGTGGCCGGGTGTTCCCACATCTCGGTATGCATGGCAGGCGCGAACACCACCGGGCAGCGCGCCGTCAGCAACACCGAGGTGAGCAGGTCGTCTGCCCGGCCGCTCGCCGCGCGGGCAAGCAGGTCGGCGGTGGCCGGGGCAACGAAAACCAGGTCGGCCTCGGCGCCCAGGCGGACGTGCGGCACCTCGTGGACGCCTTCCCAGACGGTGGTCGTCACGGGCTGGCCAGACAGCGCGGCCCAGGTGGCCGCTCCGACGAAATGCAGAGAATCCGCGGTCGGCACGACCCGGACCTGATGCCCGGACTCGGTCAGCCGCCGCAGCAGCTCACAGGACTTGTAGGCAGCGATCCCGGCACTCACGCCGAGGATGACGCGGACCGGCATGCCCAGGGCCTACCGAGCCGGTCAGGGCTCCGCCGTCTCCACGGCGGACAAAAGCCCTTCGCGGATCTCGCGGAGCGCGATCGACAGGGGCTTCTCCTGCACCCTGGTCTCGACCAGGGGGCCCACGTACTCCAGCAGGCCCTCGCCGAGCTGGGCGTAGTAGGCGTTGATCTGCCGTGCCCGCTTGGCCGCCATGATCACGAGGCGGTACTTACTGTCGACCACATCGAGCAGATCATCGATGGGCGGGTTAGTGATGCCGTCCGCAGTGGTAATTCCTGCCACCGGGTTCCTTCCGTCGTTGCGCGCCGAAAGGCGCGGGATAGCCTCCTCAGGCCGTCATCAAGGTTACCAGTTGCCTGCACACGTCCTTGACGGATGTGTTCACCAGCGTGATATCGAACTCGCGGCCGGCTTCGATCTCCTGCCTGGCCACTTCCAGGCGGCGGGCGATCACGTCGGGCGGTTCGGTGCCGCGGCCGGTGAGCCTGCGGGCCAGTTCCGCACGGGACGGAGGGGCCAGGAAGACCAGCAAGGCGCCCGGCACGCTGCGGCGCACCTGCCTGGCACCCTCGATGTCGATCTCCAGAAGCGTCGCCACCCCCGCGGCGGCCTGTTCCGCGACGGGAGCCTTGGGGGTGCCGTACTTCTTGCCGTCAAACGTGGCCCACTCAAGCAACTCGCCGCGGGCCACCATGGCATCGAATGCCGCATCGTTCACAAAATGGTATTCACGACCGTTGACTTCGCCCGGCCGTGGCGCACGTGTAGTCACGGAAACCGAGAGCCAGATGTCGGGCCGCTGCGCCCGCAGCCCCGCCACGACAGTGCTCTTGCCAACACCGGAAGGGCCGGAAAGTACTGTCAGCCGGGCATCACGGGCACCCCCCGGGACAAGCGCGGCATCGCTTACGCGATGAACGGTCGAATCGACTGCGGAACCCTGTTCCCCGCGCTCGTCCTTGGGGTCGTTGAGCTCGGTCAGAGCTCACCGCCGAACTCGTTCTCAAGGGCGGTGCGCTGATTGGCACCCAGGCCGCGAACCCGGCGCGATTCGGCGATGCCGAGCCGCTCCATGATCTGCCGCGCCCGCACCTTGCCAACGCCTGGCATGGCCTCAAGCAGTGCCGAGACCTTCATCTTGCCCACTATCTCGTCAGTCTGCCCCTGCTTGAGGACAGCGGGGAGCGTGATGGCACCACGCTTCAGGTTGTTCTTGACCTCGGCACGATCCTTACGTGCCTTAGCCGCCTTCTCCAGTGCAGCTGCGCGCTGAGCGGGAGTGAGGGGAGGAAGAGCCACTCCGTGTCACCTCGGGTTTCGAATAGAAAACATTGGTTCGGGATGGGAAAGTAGCGAGTTCGGCTCTCCAAGGCAACGCGAATGCCCGTTTAACACGCTATAAATTGACGGGTACTACTCCACGAAAGCGGCTGGTTGCTCAGGGTAGTTAACTGGGGTGGTTGCCCGACCGTCAAGGGCGGCGCCCGGCCCTGCGCAGACCCCTGAACCGGAGGCCGACGAGACAGGTCGCGCCTGCTGACGGCCAGCTTTCCACCGATCGTATACCGTCTGGCACCGCTCTGTCGGTGTTGGGGTCCGGGTACGACGGAGGGGGCCCGGATCGAAACTCAGCCCTGGGCCGGCTGGAACCGGCGCAATGGCGCCGCGATCGCCGCGGCGGCCGCCCCGGGGTCTGGCGCGCTCGTAATAGGCCGCCCAATCACGAGCAGGTCGGCCCCGGCCCGCAATGCCTCTTCCGGTGTCGCGGTCCGCGCCTGATCGTGTGCCGCGGCGCCCGCTGGGCGGATTCCGGGCGTAATAAGCGTCACACCCGGGCCGACTTCGGCCCTTACGTCGGCAACCTCCCGCGGCGAGCAGACCAGGCCGCGGGCACCGGCGTCGACCGCAAGCACGGCCAGCCGCCGCACCGCGTCGCTCAGCGAGCCGGCGACGCCGATACATTCCAGGTCGGCGGGACGCAGGGAGGTGAGCAGGGTGACCGCGGCGATCATCGTGGACGGTGCCGCCTCGGCCGCGGCGCGGATCACCTCGGGCCCGCCGGTGGCGTGCACGGTCAGCACGTCCGGATGCAGCCGGGCCACCGCACGGGCCGCGCCGGCCACGGTAGCCGGAATGTCGTGCAGCTTCAGGTCGAGGAAGACCTTCACGCCACTGGCGCCGCGGATCGACGCCACGATCCCCGGGCCGTACCGCAGATAGAGTTCCAGGCCCACCTTGACGGTGCTCACGTGCGGCGTGACCAGCCCGGCCCACCGGGCGGCGGTCTCCAGATCCGGGGCATCGAGTGCGACGGCTATCGGCGCAGGCTGGGTCAAGGTCCCTCCTCGTGGCTGGGCCACACGTTACAAGACGCTGCCCGGCCTCCTACGACCCGCGACCTGGCTCGGCTCATGGGCCAGGCCGACCACGTCCGTGGCGCGCTCAATGCCCCGGCTGGCCAGTTCTTCTTCCAGTTCCCTGACAATGCGCGGGCATGCCGACGGATCGTGGAATATTGCCGTTCCCACACTCACCGTGGCGGCGCCGGCCAGCATCAGCTCGAGCGCGTCCCGGCCGGTCCGCACCCCGCCCATGCCGATGATCGGGATGTCTGGGAACGCCTCGTGGACCTGCCAGATGCAGCGCACCGCGACCGGCCTGATGGCCGGCCCGGACAGGCCACCCGTGACCCCGGCAAGCGTTGGGCGCAGGGTCTTGGTGTCAATCGCCATGCCGAGCAGCGTGTTGATCATCGAAAGCCCGTCCGCGCCCGCCCGCACGCAGGCGCCGGCGATCGCCACGACGTCGGTGACGTCCGCGGAGAGCTTCGCGAAAACCGGGATGTCATAGCGGATCCTGGCCCGCACCGCCTCGATCACCGCCGCCGACGCGGCGGGGTCGCAGGCGAAGACCTGGCCCCGGTCCTCCACGTTCGGGCAGGAGATATTGACCTCGACCGCGGTCACCCCGGAGGCGTCGGACAAGCGGACCGCGAGTTCCGCGTACTCATCCACGGTGCCGCCGGCGATCGACACCACGGCGCGCGCGCCACGGGACAGCAGCCAGGGCAGGTCGCGTTGCAGGAAGGCGTCGATCCCCGGGCCCTGCAAGCCGATCGAGTTGAGCATGCCGCTCGGCGTCTCGGCCATCCGGGGGGTGGGGCGCCCCGAGCGCGGGGCGAGCATGACCGACTTGGTGACGACGGCGCCGATCTTGGCTACATCGAAGAACTGGGCGAGTTCGCGCCCCGCGCCGGCACACCCGGACGCGGTCAGGATGGGGTTTGGCAGCTCCACATGAGCCAGCCGGCTCCTCAGGTCAACGGCCATTGGAGGACCGCCTCACCGGCCGCGGCCCGCCCTGCGGGCGCGGCTTCCACCCGGGCGCGCCCAGCGCATCGAAGGGGACGGTCCCGACGTCGTCCCAGCGCACCAGGTCGCCGCGGAACACCGGGCCGTCCACGCAAGACCGGGCCATCCGGGTCACCCCGTCCTCGCCCACCACGGGCAGCACGCAGGTCATGCAGACCCCGATCCCGCAGGCCATCGACTCCTCCACCAGCGCCTGCACCGGGATGTCGTAGCGGCTGGCCAGCGTGCTCACCGCGCGGAGCATGCCCATGGGCCCGCAGGCGTAGATGACGTCGGTCCTGCCCTCGTGGATGACCTGGGTGAGCAGATCGGTCACCAGGCCGCGGGCGCCCAGCGACCCGTCCTCGGTGGTGATCACGGCGGTGCGCCCGTTGCGGCGCGCGGTGAGCGCGCCGAACACCCGGTCCGCGCTCGCCGCACCCAGCAGGAAGTCGACCGCGCAGCCACGGCCACGGAGCTTGTCACCGAGGGCGAACAGCGGCGCGCTGCCGTACCCGCCGCCGACGAGCAGCGTGTTCACCGGATCCCGCGGCAACGGGAAAGGCCGGCCCAGCGGGCCGGCCAGATCCAGCGTGTCCCTGGTGCGGCGCCCGGACAGCCACCGGGTGCCCGGCCCGGCCACCGCGAACACGAACTCCACCGTGCCACCGTGGTCGGGGCGTACCTCATGGATGGAGAACGCCCGGCGCAGCAGCATCGAGGTGTCCGGGCCACCGACCGCCACGGCGACGAACTGGCCGGGCCGGAACCGCGCCGCCACGCCCGGGGCGATCACGGTCATCGCGAAGTACGCGTCCACCCGGCGGACCGTCAGCACGGTCCCCTTGACCTGCGCCGGAACCAGCGATGCGCCAGGCTCGGCCCGCTCAGCCATCGGAATGCTCACCGCGCAGCGCCTTCGCGTGTTCTTGCAGCGACCGCACACCCACCTCACCACGCGTGATCGCTTCGATGCCCTGCACGGCGGCGGCCAAGCCCTGGATCGTGGTCACGCACGGAATCCCGCGCCGGACCGCGGCGGTGCGGATCTCGTACCCGTCCAGCCGCGGCCCGGACTGACCGGGGCTGCCGAACGGCGTGTTCACGATCAGGTCGACCTGGCCGTCCAGGATCTGGGCGACGATGTCCGGCTCGCCACCGGGACCCGGACCGTCGCTGTGCTTGCGGACGATCGTGGCACGAACTCCGTTGCGCCGCAGCACCTCACCGGTTCCGCGGGTGGCCCAGATCTCGAAACCCAGGTCGGCGAGCCGTTTCACCGGGAAGATCATCTGCCGCTTGTCCACGTTCGCCACCGACACGAACGCCCGGCCCTTGACCGGCAGGGTGCCGTAGGCGGCCGCCTGGGACTTCGCGTAAGCGGTGCCGAACGCGTCGTCGATCCCCATGACCTCGCCGGTGGACCGCATCTCCGGCCCGAGCACGGTGTCCACCCCGCGCCCCTGCTCGTCGCGGAACCTGTTGAACGGCAGCACCACCTCTTTGACGGCGATCGGCGCGTGCTGGGGCAGCGTGCCGCCGTCCCCCGAGGCGGGCAGCAGGCCCTCGGCCCGCAGGCCCGCGACCGTCGCGCCGAGCATGATCCGCGCGGCCGCCTTGGCCACCGGCACGGCGGTCGCCTTGGACACGAACGGGACGGTCCGTGAGGCGCGCGGGTTCGCCTCCAGCACGTACAGCACCCCGGCGGCCAGCGCGTACTGGATGTTGAGCAGGCCGCGGACGCCCACCCCCCGGGCGATCACCCCGGTGGACTCCCGGATCCGGTCGATGTCGCTGGCACCCAGGGTGATCGGCGGCAGGGCGCAGGCCGAGTCGCCGGAGTGGATGCCGGCCTCCTCGATGTGCTCCATCACCCCGGCCAGATAGAGCTCCTCCCCGTCGAACAGGGCGTCCACGTCGATCTCGATCGCGTCGTCGAGGAAGCGGTCGATCAGCACCGGGTGCTCGGGGCTGGCCTGCGTCGCCTTGGCGACGTAGGACTCCAGGGTGGCGTCGTCGTAGACGATCTCCATCCCCCGGCCGCCCAGCACGTAGGACGGCCGCACAAGCACCGGGTAGCCGATCTCGGCGGCGACCTTGCTGGCCTGGCCGAATGACGTGGCGGTGCCGTGCTTGGGCGCGGTCAGCCCCGCGGCGGCCAGCAGCGCGCCGAACTCCCCCCGGTCCTCGGCCAGGTGGATCGCCTCCGGGCTGGTGCCCACCACCGGCGCGCCCGCGGCGGCCAGGCCGCGCGCCAGGCGCAGCGGCGTCTGCCCGCCAAGCTGGACGATCATCCCGGCGACCGGCCCGCTGGCCCGCTCGGCGTGCAGCACCTCCAGGACGTCCTCCAGGGTGAGCGGCTCGAAGTAGAGCCGGCCGGAGGTGTCGTAGTCGGTGGACACGGTCTCCGGGTTGCAGTTGACCATCACGGTCTCGTACCCGGCCTCGGCTAGCGCGAAGGAGGCGTGCACGCACGCGTAGTCGAACTCGATGCCCTGCCCGATGCGGTTCGGCCCGCTGCCCAGGATGATCACCTTCGGCCGGTCCCCGGCGGGCACCTCGCTTTGCTCGTCGTAGGTCGAGTACAGGTACGGGGTGCGCGCCTCGAACTCGGCCGCGCAGGTGTCCACGGTGTGGAACACCGGGCGGATCCCCAGTTCGTGCCGGTGGCGCCGGACCTCGTCCTCGGCTGTGCCCGCGATCTCGGCGATCTGGGCGTCGGAGAACCCGGCACGCTTGGCCGCGCGGAGGGTGTCCGCCGGCACTGGCCAGCCCTGGGCTATCCGTTCTGCATGATCTTCAAGACCAGCCACCTGGTCGATGAACCAGGGGTCGATACCGGTCGCGGCGGCAAGCTCGGCCACGCTGGCGCCGGCCCGCAGCGCCTGGTGCACCGTGGACAGCCGGCCGTCGTGCGGGACGGCCGCGGCGGCCACCAGCGCCGCCCGGTCCCCCGGCGGGCCGCGCCAGTGCAGCGGCGCGCCGGGGCTCTCCAGCGAGCGCAGCGCCTTGCCCAGCGCCTCGGGGAAGCTGCGGCCGATCGCCATCGCCTCCCCCACCGACTTCATGTGCGTGGTGAGTTCGGGGTTCGCGCCGGGGAACTTCTCGAACGCGAACCTGGGCACCTTGACCACCACGTAGTCGAGGGCGGGCTCGAAGCAGGCCGGGGTCTGCCCGGTGATGTCGTTGCGGATCTCGTCGAGGGTGTAGCCGATGGCCAGCCTGGCGGCGATCTTGGCGATCGGGAACCCGGTGGCCTTGGAAGCCAGCGCGGACGACCGGGACACCCGCGGGTTCATCTCGATGACCACCATCCGCCCGGTCCGCGGGTGGACGGCGAACTGGATGTTGCAGCCGCCGGTGTCCACGCCCACCGCGCGGACCACGGCGATCGCCACGTCCCGCATGTGCTGGTACTCGCGGTCGGTGAGGGTCATCGCGGGGGCGACGGTCACCGAGTCGCCGGTGTGCACGCCCATCGGGTCGATGTTCTCGATCGAGCAGACGACCACCACGTTGTCGTTGCGGTCGCGCATCAGCTCGAGCTCGAACTCCTTCCAGCCGAGGATGGACTCCTCGAGGAGCACCTCTCCGACCGGGCTGGCG